>OKWJ01001045.1_pt1 | contig 23725 bp, 19 predicted proteins | sample 1607121 | NCBI WGS metagenome assembly OKWJ01 (sample SAMN04414080, study PRJEB24778) | human gut metagenome | material: faecal | host: Homo sapiens | reverse complement strand
CAAATGGTAAAACATTCTTCGGAAAACGGCGCGAAAAAGGCATTATGGAGAGTTTCATTTCGCACCCGCAAAAAGAAAAACGAGCAATAATCAATTGATTATCACTCGTTTATCGAGAGCGGAAAACGGATTTCCGACCCAAGCATATTCCTTACTCACAATCAGCGCATTACGAGAAGCATTTTCCTCAAAGGTCACTCCCGTGATGCGGTCATCATGCACTCGTTTGCATCCCAATGCTTTTGATAAAGGTACGAATTATTTTCACTTTTTTCAAAAAAATATTGCACCCCCGATGTTACTGTTTTAATTTGATAAAACTAAAGCCCTCGGGGTTATGAACGAAGTTTTATATATGAGTTCTGAATAGCATTTTCAAACATATAGGCTTGTCCTTCTACCTTACTTCCAATTAGGAGAACTCCATAACGGGCTCGTGTAAGAGCTATATACATTCGTCGATGCCATGCATAATTTACAAAATGGAAATTATTTTGTTTTTGGGTGCTACGCGGAGGAACTCGACTTTCGTCTACACCTACGATAATAACATAATCAAATTCAAGTCCTCCAACATAATCAATCCCAGCAATAAGATAATGATTTCCACTTTTAGCTCGCCGTAATGATGCAGAATCACCACGGCTAACTAACTGAAGACATGTTTTATTTTTTTCTTTACAATACTTTTGCAACTTATGAGTAAGGGTGTCAGATGTCGATACAATAAGGCACTCAGGTTTAAGGATGTGATATTCTTTCTGTAATTTATCTACTTCAGCAAAAGCTTGCGTTATCATATGATCATCATCAATAGATAAGATATATTCAGGGAAAAAAGAACGAGAATCATTGTCAGCTTCAATCATTTCAGCATCAATAAGAGGATTATCAAAATTATTGAAAATATTAGAACCTGTTGACATAATATTAAACGCCAAATTTAGAATGCTAGGAGCTGATCTGAATACTGTATGATATGTTATACTAGGAGATATAACATCGCAATCTATAGACATAAAAAGTACATCTTCCGCTCGTTGCATAATTTCTCCACTAAATTGCGATTGATCGATGGCAAAGATGATATTGTTGCGAGTTGATGTCTTATTTAAAAACGGAAATACACTCAACTCATTAAAATTAAACAAATGGGTTTCATCTATAAAACAAGCATCAAAACCTTCTATTTCTCTTCGACGGCGCCATATAGGAGCGTTTAGGCTGCTTAAAGCGGTAAGCACAATATCATCACTATCAAAACGTCCTTCTTGTATAAGCTGGTCTTGATATGCTTTGAAAATTAAATGTACATAATTAAAGTCGGCATCTTTATGACAAGGAATACCATATTGAGGCCGTTGCAGTTTTTTATATTGATCAAGATCCCCATCTGCACGTCCTTTTAATACTACTCCAAACTCATACTGCAACATTTCACACATTAATTTGGTATCTGTTTGCGTCATAAAATCAACAAACTCAGGCGATAAAATAGGCCGATATAAATCAAAACTATTAGCCTTTACCTCCAATACGGCATTTTCTATATACAATGCCTGCAGATCCTTGGATGTCATTGCATCGCGGTCAAGATATTCAGTTTCAGATATATTCGATCCTAGATTTTGTATACACCACTCTTGTATGGTAGTGACCAACAAACTATCAGACAAGGCTCCCTCAGTATTCATATGTTGAGCTATTTCAGGACATGTACTTTTAAATAACTCAATAATATGGTCTTTAGTTGCTAATGAATGAGTGATAAAAACAAAACGTTTCTTGAACTGCGATATCTTTAAATTATAAATACATTTGAGAATCATGGACATTGTTTTTCCTGTACCGGCTGCCCCTTCAATACATTCTGCTCCATTAATTTCTCTATATACAAAATCATGCTGTGGTTTTGTAAGATATTGTTCCCAATCTCGATCTGTAATACCTTCTCCAAATTGAATATCAATAGGAACAAGTTTATTTACGCCAAAAGTATTTAAAGGATAAATTTTATCCTTTATTACATTATCTGGATTGATTATAGAAAGTTCATCGAGATCCTTATACTCTTCATAAAATCTATCCAACAAAGTAAAATTAACAGGGGTGGTTATTTCGTCAGAACCGCCATAATATACTGTTAAAAAATTCAATGTTTTCCCGCGTCTGAAGGTATTACGATCAGCAACAACTCGATATGCTTCCCCATGTTGAGTATATGGGAAAGGAAATATTATAGCTTTATTATCTATTACATTTTCACATGGAGCTAGCTTCGTATGCCCTTGAAAGTACCGTATAGCAAAGCGAAGAACCTTTTGAAATATTGTAATAATTCGACCAGCCGATTCGCTCTGAAATGTATTATATTGCTGAAAATCAAAAAAGAGCCCAGCCTTTCCTTTAATCTTACCCGTATGAAGTATTATCCCCTCTTTCATTGAAAGAGTATGTACAATACCATCATTAAACTCAATATTTTTCCCTTGAAGTAGATCTATCAAAGATGAACAGCGTTGAAATTCAGCGCTTTGATAATATCTATTACTAATAAGAGAAGTTATTGCATCTGGAGTAATATATATATATTTCATAGTCTTATAAGCTTTGAAGATCTTTTGACAAATGCCCATTAGGCCAATCCTCTATTCCTATTCGAAAGAAAGCATTGGCAAACTTCTGGCAAACATATTCAATATACGGCGATGTTATTTGTGCTACCACACGATATTCTTGAGATTTCAAGCCTTCATTTTTATACATAAGGTCATCTTCTTCGTTTACCATGTTTGACTTTATCCCTCTTATTAATGCATGAGCCGTTGTAATTTGTAGGTGCTTTATTTCGGTTAGGTGTATTACATAATAACGCTCTAAATCATCATTCCAATGCTCAAGCAATAAGAACCGCTCCATCTTTCCCTCGACTAATTCACTAATTCGATTAGAATAATTTTTCCATGACGAGAAACTATCTCGACAATATTGTATATCATGATAACTCCAATATTCTCGGAGATCGTTAAAAAAGTTTGGAGGCATTTTTTTTCCCTCAAACATTGTTTTAAGATCCTCATCGGATAACCTATACTTAAAATCTAATAACGATTCTGATATTTTTTTAGAATCAAATACTGGTTTTAATGTGTTCAACTTTTTTTTAATACAATCCTGCTGCAACATTGCGGCTAAATGTATATCTTTCCAATCAGTAAATTTGGTGACAGGAAGATAATGGACCGTTATAACTTTATTTTGTGCAATATCACAACGAGGCGTAATTATTAGCCCCCAAACAGGTTTATCATATCCATCAGCAATGGCACCCCAAAAAAGACAGCCTTGCTGAAGTTCTGTAATTTTTGTTTCTTGGTAAATATTACGGTGCATATCTATTGATTCATAATATCTTGATACAAATATAAATAAAGTAAAAATAATAGCAAATGGAATAATAGTTTTATATTTATTGTTCTGCTCAACTCATCTCAAATTGAGACAAAGTATTGTTCGATACTGCGGAATGAATTCACTCATTCTGTTAAAATCATACCCCTATTAATGATTATTGATATAGATGCTACAAGTCTACATATTTTACACTTATTATATTAATGGAAAGATGTTGTTATTATTCTTTCTCTCCATTCCTCCATCCCTTTCCATCCGATAGCGACCAGCCCCGAACTTGGCGGTGACAGATGCAAGGCCGTCCCTGTGAGACGCTCCGTACAGCCTTGCAGCCGACGCCGGCAAGTCGGATCTTTGCGGACGGGTGAAAAGGGAAGAGTGTGTCAGTCTTTGAAACACTTTCGCATCACAAAATTGGTCAATTCCAACCGATTCGCCCGGCGTTTCTGACCCTTCACTACTTCGTACCCTCTCTTCTCGAAGAAAGGACGAGCCGTCAGGCTCACTTCCGAAGTGATTTCCGAGACTCCGTATTCCCGGGCTTTCTTTTCTACGGCCGACAGCAGCAAACTCCCGACGCCGACCTGCTGATAATCCTTGTGCACAAACAGCGAGTGCAGATAGCCTTCGGCATTCATCGACGAGAAGCCGATGATTTCGTCCCGTTCGTTCAGTGCAGCTACGTAGTCATTGCGAGCCAATAGGTCTTTCATATGCTCCACGCTATCCCCACACGAAGCCCAGTCCTCCACCTCTTCGCGGGTGTAGTCTCGCGCATTTACATGAAGAACGGTCTCCCGAAACAAGATTTGCAGGTCGGGAATATCCTCCTCCGTGAGTTCTCGTAATTTATATTGAGGGCTTGACGGTCCAATCTTCCGGCAAGCATTCTTGACAGCAAAAAAGCGGCGGTAATTCTCGGATTTCTCTTTCATACGCTCATCGGGGTATTGCTCTATAAAGATAGGCTTTTAATTCCAATTAGCGCACACGGACATTCGACAAAATTTCGTTACCGACTCGGACCACGCGACTTCTTCTTCGGAGTGATAAAGCGGCGCGGTCGGTCCTGCTGCTTTTGAGTTTGGGCAGGGCGTGGTTCGCGGGGATCGTCCCAACTCTCCCGGTAGGTCGTATCCGATGCATTCTCCTTCCAGAGATAGAGACGTGCCGTCGTGCCTCCCCTCCATTTCACCAGCGCCCGCACGACATATCCCGCTTCGATCCGGTCCCGGTCCATGCGTCGCATCGTGTATTTCCCGTACTCCACCCAGTCCCGCGGATCGTCCCGATAAACCCACGCCATCTGCAGCCGGTCGTCCATCACCACATATCCCTCCGATTGCGTTCCCCGCACGAAGATCGGCTCTCCCTCGCGGAGCATCTCGACCTGCTCCTTGGTCAAGGGCTTGCCTGCAATCGACAGGTTCCGATGCGGCGACTCCGACTGCTGCTTCTCCGACTCCAGCTTTTGCAGGATAGCCGAAACCTGAGGACGTTGTTCATCCGTGTAGTTGCGGACCCGCTCGATCATTGCCTGCTGGAAGCGGTTCTGTTCAATCCGTTGCGTCAGACGACCGTAGCTGAACTTACGGTCCACCTGCGAGGCCTTGAACGTATGTCCCTCCAGGGTGAAGGTCACGCCTTGGATCTCCTTCGCAGGGTCACTGCCCCGATGGACAAAGGTCGTAGTGATATGTCGTTTGACCAGTTCTTCAACGAGTGCCGTCCAGGTGGTGCACTCGGGCAGCACCTCCCGCAGGTGGTCGTAAATGCGGTGGCGCAGTTGCTCCGGACCGTGCAGCCGTTCCGTGGCAACCTGCTCCTTGCCGTGCGAGAAGGTCAGTCCGTACTCCTGCTTGAGTTCCCTGCAGATACGCATGTTGCGCAGGCGCTCGTTTCGGTCCGGGACCAGCGTCGTGTCGTAGCGCACCCGGTTGTAGAGGATATGCAGGTGGGGATGCCTTGTATCGGTGTGGCGCACGACAAGGTACTGCGTGCCGGTAATCTCCATACGTTGCATATACTCCCGTGCCAGGTCAATCATCAACCGGTTCGACATCCGCGGGTCATCGTCGGGGTGGAACGACAGCGAGATATGTCCGACGACCCGTTCAACATCGGGGCGGGCCCGGCGCTGGAACTCGAAGCTGCTGATCAGCGCCTGCCGGGAGGTGAGTTCCACGCCGTCACTCGTCAGGATGTAGGCTTTTCCCGGCTCCTTGCCGAGCAGGTAGCGCACTGCGCCGCCGAAGGATTTGCCGGTTACGATTTTGCCGATCATCGTTTTAGAGTTTTTGTTTCAGTCGCCCGATCACCTCGTCGTAGAAGCGGAGGATCCGCCGCAGCTCCTCCTCGTGGGAGGCGACACCGAAGGCGTGCTGGAGGAAGGCCAATTGGTTCAGGTTGTTCCTCTCGCGCGTCAATTCAGAGACCAGGCGCAACTCCTCGGGGCCGATCCGCCGCAGGATCCGTCCCGAGGTGACCGCTTGGCGGGCATACTCCGAGAGGGTCAGATTGCAGGCCTTTGCCTTACGCTGCACTCGGAGGTATTCCGCCTCGCTCACGCGGAAACGTACCGTGCGTGAACGCAAGGTCGCCGCGCTCTTCCGCGGGCGTCCACCCTTGGGTTTCGTTACCTCCATGGCGCGAGGACGTTAATGGTAGAACGAACAAACGGGAGCTGTTTAGCGCAGCGAGCGGCGTCGGGTTGGAGCGACGCTCTGTGCCCCGAATCCGCGGCGAGCCTGGCGAGCGGCGGGTGGTTCGGTGTGCGACCCTCGGGAGCAGACCGGGCGGGGCTGCCCCGCAGGGCGAGGTGGTTCGATGTGGCAGCCAAAAAACCGATGCAGGGTTTTTGTGCCACAAGAACACAACCTCGCTCCTTTCTGTTTTCGGACCCGGGATTCGGCAGCACGTTCGACGTCTGAAGTCGAACGGTGCGGAATCCCGGGGGCGCAAAGGCTTCAGCGCGGAGGCGCTCCCGTACCGGCAAACGGCAGGAGGTTCATGTCGCGGCAAGGATGGGGAGCGTGCAGCTTTTGGCCCGAACAGATCGGAGCATGCCGTCGTCCAATCGAGAGCGGCAGGCAACCGATGGAAGGTAGTCGGCTCTTCAGTGGGGAGCCTTGAAAAGGATAAGTGGCGTTGTCATGGTCGGTGGTTTTTGCGTCGTTGTGAGGATAACGGCACCCGCTGCCGCTTTGTTTCACCATGAGGCGCGATTGCGCGATCTTGCCGGTAATTGCACACAAGGAACGTTCACGATTCAACTCTCCGATTGGGCACAATTCTGGAATATAGCAAGAATAAAAAGCACTGCTCTTTTTTCCTTGAATAGGATTAAATCAATATCTTTGTATTAGATTCAACTTAATGACGGCCATGGAAGATATCAATCGATTGAAAATCGTACTTGTGGAACGGAAAAGAACCGGGAAATGGTTGGCAGAACAATTAGGAAAAGATCCATCGACAATATCGAAATGGTGCACCAATGTATCTCAACCCGATTTGGCGACTCTTTCAAAAATCGCCGAGTTGCTGAATGTGGATCGGCGGGATTTGCTTAACAAGAGCCGATAACCCTCACCCAATAAATTACCCCCTGAGCATCGATAAATAACAAAGCATGACAAGCATACAACAACGAAACGAATTGCAGGCAAAGATCTGGAAAATAGCCAACGAAGTGCGTGGAGCCGTCGATGGATGGGACTTCAAGCAATTCGTTCTGGGTACACTGTTCTACCGCTATATCAGCGAGAACTTTACCAATTATATCGAAGGCGGCGATGAGAGCGTGAACTATGCCAGCCTGCCCGACAGCATCATCACTCCGGAGATCAAAGACGATGCAGTCAAGACCAAAGGCTATTTCATCTACCCGAGCCAGCTTTTTGCCAATGTCGTAAAGACGGCCAATACCAACCCGAATCTCAATACGGATTTAAAGGCCATTTTCAATTCCATCGAGAGTTCTGCTACGGGCTATGCCTCAGAAAAGAACATCAAGGGGCTGTTTGCCGATTTCGACACGACCAGCACTCGTCTGGGCAACACCGTCGAAAGCAAGAACAGGCGTCTGGCTGCGGTTTTAAATGGCATTGCGGAGTTGAATTTCGGCAACTTCGAGGATCATCAGATTGATCTGTTCGGCGATGCCTATGAGTATCTGATCAACAATTACGCGGCCAATGCAGGAAAGTCGGGCGGAGAGTTTTTCACGCCACAGAATGTTTCGCGCCTTATCTCCCGGCTTGCCATGCACAAGCAGACCGCCGTAAACAAGATATACGACCCAGCCGCAGGATCGGGGTCCCTGCTTCTTCAGGCCAGAAAGCAGTTTGAGGAGCATATCATCGAAGATGGCTTCTTCGGGCAGGAGATCAACCACACGACCTACAACCTGGCCCGCATGAACATGTTCCTGCACAACATCAACTACGACAAATTCAACATGGCGCACGGAGATACCCTGATCGATCCTCAATTCGGGGACGACAAGCCGTTTGATGCCATTGTCTCCAACCCGCCCTATTCGATCAACTGGATCGGTTCGGACGATCCCACGCTGATCAACGACGACCGGTTTGCTCCGGCCGGTGTGCTGGCGCCCAAATCCAAGGCCGATTTTGCTTTTGTGCTCCATGCCTTGAGCTATCTTTCGAGCCGGGGCCGAGCCGCCATCGTCTGCTTCCCGGGGATCTTCTACCGGGGCGGCGCCGAGCAGAAGATCCGGAAATACCTGATCGACAACAATTATATCGAGACCATCATCTCCCTGCCGCCCAATTTGTTCTACGGTACCTCGATTGCCGTGAACATTATGGTCCTGTCCAAGCACAAGCCCGATACTAAGACGCAGTTTATCGATGCAAGCGGCGAGGATTTCTTCACGAAGGAGACCAACAACAACGTACTTGAGGAGCGGCACATCGATCAGATCGTGGATCTTTTCGACCGAAAAGAGGATGTTGCATACATTGCCCGGTCGGTGGATTACAACCAGATCGTCGAGAACAATTACACGCTGTCGGTCAGCAGCTATATCGAGACACGGGATACCCGCCCGCAAACCGATATCAAGGAGCTGAATGCCCGTCTTCGCCACATTGTGGCCCGGGAGAACGAATTACGTACGGAGATCGAGAAGATCGTCGCTGAATTGGAGGAGCAGCTATGAACCGATTGCAGGAATTAATACAGACGCTTTGCCCGGATGGGATTGAATTTAGGAGTTTAAAAAACGTATGTAAATTTATTAACACAGGGAAGTTAAATGCAAATGCAATGGAGAAAGATGGGATATACCCTTTTTTTACATGTGATGCAAAACCTTTCCGAATAAATGAATATGCGTTTAATACTGAAGCGATTATTGTTTCTGGGAATGGCAGTCAAGTTGGACATATTAACTACTATAAAGGGAAATTTAATGCATATCAACGGACATATGTATTATCTAAGTTCATTCCAGAAATAAATGTATTTTTTCTTTTCTATTATTTGAAATGCAATTTAAAAAAACATATCATAATCAATAGTAAAAAAGGGTCTGTCCCATATATAACTCTTCCCATATTACAAAATTTTGGAATACCTATTCCCCCTCTTGCGGTACAGGAAGAGATTGTCCGTATATTGGATGCATTCACCTCCTATGCAGCAGAGCTGCAAGCGGAGCTGCAAGCGGAGCTGCAAGCGAGAAAGGAACAATATGCGTATTACCGGGATCAATTGCTCACCTTCGACGAGCACGCAGAAGGTGTCGAATGGAAAAAATTGGGAGAAATAGGGACTTTCACGAGAGGTAATGGGCTTCAAAAGAAAGATTTTACAGAAACAGGATTCCCTTGTATTCATTATGGACAAATTCATACCCATTATGGAACGTTTGCAGATACCACAATATCATACACAAGCAACGCATTAGCTCAAAAATTACGTAAAGCATCATATGGTGATTTAATTATAGCAACAACGAGTGAAGATGTCGAAGGTGTATGCAAAGCATGCACTTGGTTAGGGAAAGAAGATGTTGCTGTAAGTGGAGATTCTTATATTTATAAGCATAATCAGAATCCTAAATATATAGCATATCTATTTCAAACAAAATTATTTTACGAATACAAAAGAAAAGCTGCTATTGGGACAAAAGTTGTTAGAGTTACAGGAAAAAGTATGGAAAATTTCATATTCCCAATACCGTCTCTTATTAGACAGCAACGAATCGTTGCCATTCTGGATAAATTCGAAGCCTTGGTTAACGATCTGACCGAAGGTCTTCCGGCGGAGATTGCCGCCGTGCAGGAGCAATACGAATATTACAGAAACAAATTGTTGTCATTCCCTAAAATAACGGAAGCTTGATATGGGACAGCCATTGACCGAAATAGCCCAAACACTTCGCGACACGGATAAGAAGGTGCAGTTGATCTATGCCTTTAACGGTGTCGGCAAAACCCGTCTTTCCCGCGAATTCAAAGAGTTAATCGACCCCAAGGCGGCAGACGAAGCGGAAGAAGAAGCTGATAAAAAGGTAAAAGTATTATATTACAATGCTTTTACGGAAGATTTGTTTTATTGGAATAATGATGAAACAGACCGAAGGTTGGTCATTCAGCCCAATGACTTCACCAATTGGATTCTTAAAGATCAGGGTCAAGGGCAGAATATCGTAACATACTTTCAGCGCTATATAAATGATGAAAAATTAACGCCAAACTTCAATGAGGATTTTTCCGAGATAAGATTCTCTATCGAACGAGGCAATGAACAGAAGATCAATAATATAAAAATATCGAAGGGCGAAGAGAGTTGTCTCGTTTGGTGCGTATTCTACAGCTTATTAACGCAAATAAACAGTGTGTTGGAAGTCGCAGAACCGGAAGAGAGGGAAACGGACCAGTTCAACGATCTGAAATATATTTTTATTGACGATCCGGTAAGTTCATTGGATGAGAATCATTTGATCGAAATCGCTGTGGATATCAGCGAACTAATCAAAAAATCACATGGTCTGAAGTTCATTATATCGACACATAACGCACTTTTCTATAATGTGTTGTATAATGAATTAGGACTTAATGCCGACAACAATAAAAAGAAGGGTTATTGTTGTTTCATGCTAAAGCGAAATGATGACGGGACATATGACCTGAAAGGAGTACAGGGGGATTCGAACAAAAGCTTCTCGTATCATCTTTATCTGAAACAGGTAATAGAAGAGGCCATAGCAACAGACAGTATTCAGAAATACCATTTTATGCTGCTGCGTAATCTTTATGAGAAGACCGCAAACTTTTTAGGTTATCCCAAATGGTCGGATCTGTTGCCGGATGATAAGACGACATACTATAACAGGATTATTCAGTTCACCAGCCACTCGACGCTTTCAAATGAGGCTGTTGCAGAACCCACGGAACCGGAGAAGAATACATTAAAATTTCTGTTGAATCATCTTGTTACGAACAAATATTGGCAAAAAGCAGCAGGCGAAGATGGAGCAGTATAACACCATAGCGGAATCAAACAACTATATCGTTCTTGACAAATACAAGCTGTATTCCGATTGCCACGAGACGCCCGCAGCCTATCAGTCGGAGGCCGCTCTGGAACGGGAATTCATTCAAGACCTCGTCAATCAAGGCTATGAGTATCTTCCCGAACTCACCACACCCGAAGCCTTGCTGGCCAATGCAAGGACGCAGATACAGGCCTTGAACGAGGTGACGTTTTCCGATGATGAATGGAAGCGATTCCAGGAAGAGTATCTGGACAAGCCCGGCGACTCACTCGTCGAAAAGACCCGGAAGATCCAGGACGATTACATTTACGACTTTGTCTTTGACGACGGCCATATCAAGAACATCTACCTGGCGGATAAAAAGAACATCGCCCGCAACAAGGTACAGGTAATCTCGCAGTTCGAGCAGACCGGAACACAGGCCAATCGATATGATGTCACGATTCTGGTCAATGGATTGCCGTTGGTTCAGGTCGAGCTGAAAAGACGGGGTGTGGCCATCCGCGAGGCGTTCAACCAGGTACACAGATACTCCAAGGAGAGTTTCAACAGCGACAGTTCCCTGTTCAAATACATACAGATATTTGTGATTTCAAACGGTACGGACAGCCGGTATTTTGCCAACACCGTGGAGCGTAACAAAAACAGTTTCGACTTTACGATGAATTGGGCAAAGGCCGACAACTCGCTGATCAAAGACCTCAAGGATTTCACGGCAACCTTTTTCCAGAAGAATACGCTCCTGAATATCATCTTCACCTACTCGGTTTTTGACACCAACAACACACTGCTGGTCATGAGACCCTATCAGATTGCGGCAACCGAGCGAATTTTGTGGAAGATAAAAAGTGCATATCAGGCAAAGGCGTGGTCGTCAACCAATGCCGGAGGGTATGTATGGCACACGACCGGTTCGGGAAAAACGCTGACCAGCTTCAAGGCTGCTCGCCTGGCGACACAGCTCGATTTCATCGACAAGGTCTTCTTTGTCGTTGACCGAAAGGACCTTGACTATCAGACGATGAAGGAGTATCAACGCTTCTCGCCCGACAGTGTCAACGGTTCGGAGAGTACGGCCGGATTGAAGCGGAATATAGACAAGGACGACAACAAGATTATCGTTACAACCATTCAGAAGTTGAACAACCTGATGAAGAACGAAGATAATCTACCCGTCTATCAGAAACAGGTCGTATTTATTTTTGATGAGGCTCACCGCTCTCAGTTCGGAGAGGCTCAAAAACTTTTACGCAGGAAGTTTAAGAGATATTATCAGTTCGGTTTTACGGGGACACCGATATTTCCGGAAAATGCACTCGGTTCGGAAACAACTGAGAGCGTTTTTGGTCGGGAGTTGCATGCTTATGTGATTACGGATGCCATTCGGGACGAAAAGGTTTTGAAGTTCAAAGTGGACTACAACGACGTAAGACCGCGTTTCAAAGAGATAGAGACCGAACTCGACGAAAAGAAACTCAGCGCCGCAGAAAACAAGCAGGCGCTGCTCCATCCGGCCCGGATCAATGAAATTTCGCAATATATCCTACAGAATTTCAGAATCAAGACGCACCGGAATCAGATAGGCAGCAAGGGGTTCAACGCCATGTTTGCCGTGAGCAGTGTGGATGCGGCCAAATGCTATTATGACGAGCTGAACCGGCTGCAGCAAGGATGTGAAAAGCCATTGAAGATTGCAACCATATTCTCCTTTGCCGCCAATGAGGAGCAAAACGCAATAGGAGATATTGCAGATGAAACCTTCGAACCATCTGCAATGGACAGCAGTGCCAAGGAGTTTTTGATGAAGGCGATCAAAGACTATAACGCCATGTTCGGCACCAGTTATGGAGTCGACAGCAAAGAGTTCCAGAACTATTATAAAGACCTGGCCAAACGGGTTAAAAACAAGGAAGTCGACCTTGTTATTGTCGTAGGCATGTTCCTGACGGGATTTGACGCCCCAACGCTCAACACCCTGTTTGTGGATAAGAATCTGCGTTACCATGGCTTGATACAGGCCTTTTCGCGGACCAACCGGATTTACAATGCAACAAAAACCTTTGGCAATATTGTAACCTTTAGAGACCTAGAGCAACCAACAATCGATGCCATCACCTTGTTTGGAGATAAAAATAAGGAGATGAAGAATGTAGTGCTTGAAAAAAGTTTCAAGGAGTATCTGGAAGGATTTCAAGACTCCGCAACCGGCGAAGCGCGTAAAGGTTATATTGAGATTGTAAAAGAGCTGAGTGAGAAGTTCCCGGCACCCGATCAAATCATCACGGAAGAGGATAAAAAAGAGTTTGTCAAACTGTTCGGAGCTTATTTGCGGGTAGAGAATATCCTGCAGAATTATGATGAATTTACCGCGCTCAAAGCATTTCAGACGATAGATACAAATGATCCCGAAGCTATTGAGGCATTCAAGAATAGTCATTTTATGACTGATGAAGATATTTCCGAAATGCGGAAAGTACAAATTCCCACAGATCGGATTCTTCAGGATTACAGGTCGACTTATAATGATATTCGGGATTGGCTGAGGCAAGAAAAAAACGGAGGTCTGCCTGAAAAGTCAAAAATAGATTGGAATGATGTGGTGTTTGAAGTGGATCTGCTCAAATCACAAGAGATTAATCTGGATTACATTCTGGAGTTGATTTTCGAGCACAACAAAAGGAGAATGGATAAAGTTTCCCTAATCGATGAGATTCGCCGGGTTATTCGTGCAAGCATCGGAAACAGAGCAAAAGAGAGCCTGATCGTTGACTTTATCAATGATACCGACTTGGATTCTATTATTGACAAGGCTGGCATCATCGAGGCATTTTTTGAATATGCACAAGACAAGCAGAAAAAAGAAGCCGCAGAACTCATAGCAAACGAAAATCTGAATGAAAAAGAGGCCAAACGATATTTGGAGGTATCTTTAAAACACGAATTTGCCAGTGAGAATGGCACCGATTTCAATAACATTCTCCCCAAAATGAGCCCGTTAAATCCACTGTATTTAACGAAAAAGCAGAGTGTTTTCCAGAAAATAGCGTCGTTTGTTGAGAAATATAAAGGCATTGGAGGACAACTTTAAAAGATTTCATGTAAAAAGGGAGTACGAATTAGTAGGTTCGTACTCCCTTTCTATAGTTTTACACTTCGGCAGCCGGCCGAAGGTTGCGGTCAAGGACCGCCCGGATCCCCGATTCGGGATAGAGCAGCAGGCGGTTGCCAAGTACCGTGAAGGGGATCTGCCGGCGATCCCGCAGCGTCTGCAAGGTGCGCGGTGAAAGGTGCAGGCGTGTGCAGACCTCCTCTCCGGTCAGATAGCGCTCCTCGCCGATCATCGGGCAACGCTCCTCGGAGGCCTTCCGCAGCATACGCTCCACGTTGTCCAGCCGTGCGAACAAGCGTTGTACCTCGTCGCTCGCTTCGTTGAGATAATCCAGCGGCATGGCTATCGCGTTTGAACGGTTTTATGGGAGAGCCAGGCGGCCAGGTCCCGGCGTCGGTAGTAGAATTTGCCGCCCAGTCGCGAGCAGGGAATCGCACCTCGATCCCGGTAGCTTTGCAGCGTACGTTTGGTGATATTCAGCGCCCGGCATACCTCTTCGCTGTCCAATCACCCGTCGTCCTGCGGTGGAGCCAAACGGTGTTCCAGACGTTGGGCAAGGGCAGACAGGTGTTCCACCCGTTCGAGAAGCCGCTGCCAACTCCGCTCCCCGATACATACAATCTTTTCCATAATCTTCTTTTCTGTTTGGTTCGACATTCCAACAACCCGTCTCTGTGGGTCGCTCTTTGTGTGGATGGGGACGCCGAATATTCAGCGGTCCCGGATCCGAAAGGCACGGCGTTTCATCTTTTCCCGGTTTATGAATCGTTGTTCCTGCAAGCTTGCATTCGGATAACGCGCGCAACCCCTCAAAAGTTTCATCCGCAAAGTGATGTGGCAGTGGTTGGCGTCGGTTGGCGTCGCAAGGGTGGACATATTACAAATAATTACGATTAATTTTGTATCTTAACCTTGAATTTAGGCAATGGTAAAGTATGGATCGAATTACTTTTTATTCAAAAGACGATTTGATTGTAGGTTACATGCTTGGTAAGATTGAAGCCACTCTTAAAAAGTTCGATATTCATAATGTACCTACGGATATCAACGACATCATAGAGTTATATCAAATTAAGGTATATATTGACGCCGATTTATATTTACCGTCATGGTCAGAGGAAACAAGAAAGAACCTTAAAATAAAGGCAAAGGAAATATGGAGTATAATCTGTCTATTCTTCAACACCTTGTCCAATGACAATATTGAAGCATATTATAAGTCCATCTCCGAATATGACTATAAGCGTGTATTCTGGGAATTATTCTCCAAATGCAACGTATTCAAAAGAATATCAGAAGAACGATTCATTCAGCTAATGAATCAGACAATATTGAAAACAAGCATACTAACACAAAAAAGAATTGTAGCATATTACAACACTTCGATCCGCAATATGCTCTTAACGTATGATAAAGCCGCCGAAATCATTTTGGATAAATATGAAAGGTCTTCAAATTATAATAACCAGCATGAAATATATTTACCTCAATCATTAACATTGCAAGATAAAGAAGAAATCATTAATCACTATCTAGACTGGGACAGTGCTAATCTTAATTATATCCAATTCATTATAAATTCAAAGACTCAATCTGAATTTAGAATCTCCGATAAGACACGATTAAAAGCAAAAAAAAGAGCGCAGTCTGAAATTGAAGATTTTCACAAGAACGGCATAATCAGCACTTTGTCCATACCTTTTAAGATAGAATTTTCCCAAAGCTCTTTCACACCTAAAACATGCCGTAGAGAAAATGATACTTGGGTATTATCATATAGCCTACATTATATTGAAAAATATAGCGACCATATATCATTATTCCAGAATTTCCAATCTTTATTTGAATTTTTCGATTCGCAATCAAGAATATCTCTTGTCGCGCACATAAGCGATATCGATTTTTTGGATTTCATCGGTCTTCACTCTGCATATGCATACCCGAACAACCATGTTTTCCAGTTAAAAAATAATATAGCCATAGCTCAAATTAAAGCATATGAATTAATGCTGACCAAAAGGGGGATCTCTTTAGAAACAATTATTCAAGATACATTCAATGAATTTTGCATCGCAAATAGTATTGATAATTTAAGAATTAGATGTTTCTTACCCAATAGATCAACGCTGGAAAAAATCCGATTTATTCTTCCTGAACTCGAATTTATATTAAAGAGTTATAAACTATATGTCGAAGATGGAAATATTGACATGGAATTATTAGGTATAAGTTCCGTTCCATGCCGCATTCAAGATATTCCCAGTTCTGTCACAAAAAAGTATGCATATGTTATTGACAAACAAACATCACATATTCAACGCATATTCTTTTCCAATCAAACGGGACTAGGCTACATTAAAAAACTAGAGAATAAGACTAAATACCAGACGCTATACGAGTTATTACTTCATGAAGATATACGATTTGAAGATATAGAAATATATCAACAACCTACATATCAGAATCTAATAGCATCCCAATATTTATGCATAGACGGAAATAACTACATACGGATACAAAAACAAGCTGAATTGTTATTACTAAAAGATTTGTACACTAATGGATGTATAGCATATTGGCATATATCCAGTACATATCGAGATGTTCTAAATCAAATGTATGCAAAACAGCAGATTGAATTTAAAAATACTTTATTTTCAGATGAAGAGATAAAATTCTTCAATTATTATCTTAATAAATCAGAGTTTACCAATGGTCAAGATCTTCGAAATAAATATATACATGGCACGCATAATATTGATAAAGAAACCATCGAGCAAGACTATTTAAGATTGTTGATTTTACTTATTTCGATTGTTTGGAAGATTATAGATGATGTTTGCACAAAAGAAAGAAGTCAGCAAGCATAATTTTATTGCAATTTGGACTATAAAAAATGGGACATATCAAAAATATGTCCCATTTTTAGGATCTACAACTTATGCCGTCAACACCTTACCGATGCGGCGCATCTCGCGGCTGATGTTCGCCTCGGAGATCTTCGCATAGCGCCGTGTCATGTTCGTATTCGTATGGCCCAGGATCTTGGCGATGATGTCGATCGGCATCCCGTATTCAATCGCCAGTGTGGCGAACGTATGGCGCGCCAGGTGCGTGGTCAGATGCTTCTGAATCTGACAAATATCCGCTATCTCCTTCAGGTAGGCGTTCATCTTCGTATTCGACGGGACCGGCAGCAGTTTGCCCCGTGCCTGACAGTTGGCATCGTCGCGGTACTTCTCCAGCAGGGTCGCCGCCTGCGGAAGCACCGGAACGCGGCTCATCACCGCAGTCTTCTCGCGCGGTTTATGGATCCACAGTTGTCCCTCTTCGTCCGTCGTGAAGTGTTCACGCCGCAGGTGGTCGACATCCGTGAAGGCCAGTCCCGTCAGCGCGCAGAAGCAGAAGACATCCCGGATGCGGTCCAGGCGTTCGTTGGGCATCTGTCTCCTTAGCAGCAGGTCCAGCTCCGCTTTCGTCAGCGGCACCTTGACATTCGTCTTGTCGATCTTCATCTTGTAGTAGCGGAAGGGATTCTTCTCGATCCATTCGTTGCGGACGGCATAGAGCAGGAAATTCTTCAAACAGCAGAGCAGGTTGACCGCCCCATTGTTGTGGCAGTTGTAGGCCGTCTGCATGTAGGTGTTCAATCCATCGACGTAGGCATAGTCGATCGTCTCCAGTGGAAGATCCTCTTTGCCATACACATGCCGGACATATTCGGTCATGTAGCGCAGCAGGCGGTGGTACTTGTTGGCCGTGAGCTGCGTGATACGGGTGCCGACCTCCTGCTGGCGTTTCTCGCAGTATTTACCAAACTCCGCCAGCACCATCCGACTCGATGAGGCGGAGCCCAGCAGCTGTTTGACGGCAAAACAGGTCGGTGTCCTGTTCTCCTGAATCAGCCGGTCGTAGGCGGCCAGGATCGAGGCCCGGTAGCTGGCGATGATACGGTTGATCTGCTGGTCAACCTCGTCCTTGTAGAGCGAGCGTTCGAGACGCTGATTCCAGCGTTCGGGCTCAATCTGGCATTGTGTATAGACTTCGGTCGACTGACCGGTCGTGGTGATGCGGGCATAGATCGGGGCCTTGCCCTTTTTTGTGACTTTGGTCTTCTTGCAGAAGAAGACGACGCTGAAGGTGGTTCGTGGCAACATGGCTGCTTGGTTTTTGGATAAATTAAACGTCTTCAGCACCGGAATGTTGCAGAGTAAAATGATGCAAATCAGCGAAATAGAGCTAAATCGTGACCTATTTCCGGTCCGAGCAAAAAAGGTCACGATTAAGGCCTGAAATACTTGCTGCCTTTTGCCTCAACAGGAGTGGAAGAATACAAGAAAAAGCCTTGTATATCGCTGACATACAAGGCTTTTTGCTTTCTATCGGGGTTTCTTTCTGGCCCCCTCTGGAGCGGAAAACGGGACTCGGACCCGCGACCTCAACCTTGGCAAGGTTGCGCTCTACCAACTGAGCTATTTCCGCAAAATCTATCTTCCCCGCCCGGGAAAACTTCGTTTCCTGCGTTTCGGGACTGCAAATATAAAATGAAAAATTTATTCTGCAAAATTTTTCGGCTACTTTTGTCAAAAACAAAATGTCCCCGGCCGCAAAGCCGGGGACATCCGTATCGGAAACCGCCTTTAGCGGACCATAAACCCTTCGTCGGCACGTGCCGGAATGGGCATCGAAGCGTATACGCCGGTTTCGAGTTTCTCGCGAACGGCCTTGAAAGCCTCAATCGTAACTTTCACATCCTCCAGCGTATGCACCGCCGTCGGGATGATGCGCAGGATGATCTCACCCTTCGGAATCACGGGATAAACCACCATCGAGCAGAAAATACCGTGGTTCTCGCGCAGGTCCACGACCAGATTCGTGGCCTCGGGAATGCCGCCCTTCAGGAAGACGGGCGTCACCGGCGAGTTGGTCACACCGATCTCGAACCCGTTCTCTTTCAGGCTGCTTTGGAGCGCACGGACGTTCTCCCAGAGTTTCTCCTGGAATTCGGGGTGGTTGCGGATCAACTCCAGACGCTTCAGCGCGCCGATCACCATCGGCATCGGGAGCGACTTTGCGTAAAGCTGCGAACGCATGTTGTAGCGCAGCAGGTTGATCAGCCAGCGGGGACCGCTCACGAAAGCGCCGATCCCGGCCATCGACTTGGCGAAGGTGTTGAAGAGCACGTCCACGCCGTCGACAACGCCGAAATGCGCCGCCGTGCCGCGACCGCCCGGGCCCATCGTACCGAAGCCGTGGGCGTCGTCCACCAGCAGACGGAACTGGAAATCCTTCTTCAGCGCCACGATCTCGTCGAGCTTGCCCAGGTCGCCCTTCATGCCGAACACGCCCTCGGTGATCACCAGCACGCCGCCGTTCTGCTCCTCGGCCAAATCCGTGGCATGCTGCAACTGCAGGCGCAGCGACTCCATGTCGTTATGACCGAAAACGAAGCGTTTGCCCTTGTGCAGGCGCAGTCCGTCGATGATGCAGGCGTGCGCCTCGGCATCGTAGACGACCACGTCGCGGGGGGTCAGCAGGCAGTCGATGATCGAGATCATGCCCTGGTAACCGAAATTGAGCAGGAAGGCATCCTCCTTGCCGACAAACGCGGCCAGCTCACGCTCCAGACGCTCGTGGTAAACGGTCTGTCCGCTCATCATGCGGGCGCCCATCGGGGCCGCCATACCGAACTGCGCAGCGCCTTCGGCGTCGGCCTTGCGCACCTCGGGGTGGTTGGCCAGTCCGAGGTAATTGTTCAGGCTCCAGTTGAGCATCTTCTTGCCCCGGAAAACCATGTGGGGACCGATGTCGCCTTCGAGTTTGGGAAAGGCATAATAACCGTGGGCGTACGACATGTACTGACCGATCGGTCCGCCCGCATTTTTCTCGAGGCGTGCAAAAATATCAACCATATTTGTCTTGTAATTATGAGTTTATGTCTCTTTTTTCCGTTTTGGACGCACAAAAGTATACATAAAACGGAATCGGCATTCAAAAGTAGCCGTTTTTTATTCCACAAGGATACGCATTTATACTTATTTCAGTTCTAAATAAGGAAAAGGGCCGCCGACGGCGGCCCGGGAACGGAGTTTTTCAACGCCGCCGGTCGATCGCATCGACGATCACCGCCACGGCGCCGTCGCCCGTCACGTTGGTCGCCGTTCCGAAGCTGTCCATGGCGATGTAGGTGGCGATCATCAGCCCCGCGAGGGTCTCGTCGAAACCGAGCATCGACTCCAACAGTCCCAGCGCCGCCATGATCGCCCCTCCCGGCACGCCCGGAGCCGCCACCATCGTCACGGCCAGCAGCAGGATGAACCCCGCGAAGGTCGACGCCGGAATATCCAGCTCGGCGATCATCGACACGGCCAGCGCACAGGCCGTGATCTTCATCATCGAACCCGAGAGGTGGATCGTGGCGCACAGCGGCACGACGAACGACGCCAGTTCGGGCCGCACGCCGAGCTTCACGGTCTGGGCCAGCGTCACGGGGATCGTCGCGGCGGACGACTGCGTTCCGAGGGCCGTCATGTAGGCGGTGAGCATCGTGCGGAGCATCTTCAGCGGATTTTTACGCGCCGCAAGCCCCGCGACGGAGAACTGCACGAGAAGCAGCACGACCGTCATGCAGAAGATCACCGCGATCAGTTTCACGAAGACGTCCAGCACCCCGGCCACCTGCCCCGACTGGGTCATCGACAGAAAGATGCCGAAAATGTAGAAGGGCAGCAGCGGAATGATGACGCGCAGAATCACCAGCTCGATGATCCGCTTGAAATCGTCCATCGCCGCCTTGAGCGTCACCGAACGGATATAGGCCATGCCCAGCCCCAGCACGAAGGCGAGGACCAGCGCCGACATCACACCCATCACGGGAGGCATTTCGACCGTGAAATAGGGCGCAAGGGCCGCCCCTTCCTCGGGCAATACGGCGGCGGAGCCTTCGAGCAGCGCCGGAAAGAGAAGCCGCCCCGTCAGATAGGTCCCGAACCCCGAAAAGAGCGTGAAGGCATAGGCCAGCGCGGCGGTCAGGGCCAGCAGACGCCCGGCGTTCCGGCCCAGATCGGCGATGCCCGGAGCCACCAGCCCGAGAATCAGCAGCGGAATGGCGAATCCCAGAAACTGCCCGAAAATCGCATTGAAGGTCAGCGCGATGCGCGTCGCCCAGCCGGGGAGGAAGAATCCGCAGGCGACGCCCAGCGCAATGGCCAGCACGACGCGCGGCAAAAGTCCGAATTTGAATTTCATAAAACGGTATTTTGGTAAAATTAGGAATTAATTTTGAATTCCTAATTCTTAATTCTTAATTTCGCACCATGACAGCGCTATTTCACGACATTATCTTCGGCCCGGTGCATTCGCGGCGACTGGGCCTTTCGCTGGGAGTCAACCTGCTCCCGCTCTCCTCGAAACTCTGCTCGTTCGACTGCATCTACTGCGAGTGCGGCTGGAATGCCGAGCACCCGGGCGGACGACGCTTCAACAGCCGCGAGGACGTGCGCACGCAGCTCGAAGCCACCCTGCGGCGCATGGTGGCCGACTCCACGCCGCCCGACGTGATCACCTTCGCCGGCAACGGCGAACCGACCATGCACCCCGATTTCGAAGCCGTCATCGGCGACACGATCGCCCTGCGCGACGCGCTGTGCCCCGCGGCGAAGGTCTCGGTGCTCTCCAACGCCACGCAGATCCACCGCGACAGCGTCCACCGCGCCCTGCTGCGCGTGGACAACAACATCCTCAAACTCGATTCGGCGTTCGACGCGACGGTGCGGCGGATGAACAACCCGCAAAGCGCGTCCTACACGGTGCGGGGCATCGTCGAAGCGATGAAACGCTTCGACGGGCGCATGATTCTGCAAACGATGTTCCTGCGCGGGGAGTGCGGCGGACAGCCCGTCGACAACACCACCGAAGAGGAAGTCTCGGCCTGGCTCCGGCTCGTCGCCGAAATCCGCCCGCGGCAGGTGATGGTCTACTCGCTCGACCGCGACACCCCCTGCCCGACGCTCGAAAAAGTCACCAAAGAGGAGTTGCAGGCCATCGCCGCGCGCGTCGAAGCGCTCGGCATCCCCTGCTCCGTAGCTTAACGCCCGAACGCCATGCAGCTGCTTCTCTCCTGCGCCAAGACGATGACGGAGCGCAGTTCCGTCCCGACGCCCCGCACGACCCGGCCCGCCTACCGCAGCGAGGCCTCCGAACTGGCCGCCGGGCTGGCGACGCTCCCGACCGACGAACTGGCCCGGCTCCTGCGCGTCAACCGCCGTATCGCCGCCGAAAACCGCCTGCGCTACGGCCGCTTCCACGGCGACGACGACGCGGCGATCCCGGCCCTTACGGCCTACACGGGAATCGTCTTCAAACGCATCGACCCGGCGAGTTTCACCGACGCCGATTTCGAATACGCCCAACGGCACCTCAACATCACCTCGTTCCTCTACGGACTGCTCCGCCCGCTGGACGCCATCCGCACCTACCGGCTCGAAGGCGACGCCGTACTGCCCGGCCGCGGCGACGAAACGATGTTTTCCTACTGGCAAAGCCGGCTGACCGACGACCTGCTGGGCCGGATTCACGCCGACGACGGCATCCTGGTCAACCTGGCGAGCGGAGAGATGAAGCGGCTGTTCGACTGGAAACGCGTCTGCCGCGAAGCGCGGGTCATCACGCCCGAATTCCGCGTCCGCGAGGGCGACCGGCTGAAAACCGTCGTGGTCTATACGAAAATGTGCCGCGGAGAGATGACGCGGCATATCCTGAAAAACCGCATCGCCGATCCCGCGACGCTCCGGTCGTTCGAATGGGAAGGCTTCCGCCTGGACCCGGCCCTCTCGAAAGGCGACGACTGGGTGTTCGTGCTCTGACAAATGCCTTTACGGCAAAGGCGGCGAAATTCCCTGCCCCTGATCCACGAACAACAGTTTCCCGGTGCGGTAGCCCCGCGCTTCGGCCAGCCGCAGGATGTGGTTGAGCGTACGGCTCGGCAGACGGGGTGTGCGCGAGAGAATCCAGAGGTATTTCGACGAACCGCCGCCCACCAGCGCCCAGTCGTAATCGGGGCCGAGTTCCAGCACGTTGTAATCCGAATAGAAAAACCAGAAAAACGAGACCCGCAAACGCCCCGGCATCGCCGTGGCGCAAGCTTTGCCGCGCGCCCGTTTGCGACGGCCCGAACGATAGTCGACGCCGCTGTTCTCGACGGTCACCCGACCGTCGGACAGCAATTCGTAGTGCGCCTGCACACCCGCCAGCCGCCGTTCGAACGAATGATCGTAGCGGGCGATCTCATACCATGTTCCCATATAACGCCGCAGGTCGAACACGGCGACAGGCATGCGGTCGGTGCGGTCCGAAGCCGCCGCGACAGCCACCGCACCCAGAATCAAAAGGGCGGCAGCAAGCAATAAAATGACGATTTTCATTTCCCGGTCGTTTTGGGAAGCCATCACACAGAATTTGTGCCGAAAAAATGCGTTGCGGAAAATTTACGCGCGGGTATCGAGCAGGGCGCGCAGAATGCCCTCCTCGTCGTAGCCGCACAGGGCGTACAACTGCCCGGGCGTGCCGTGTTCGACCCACTCGTCGCCGATGCCGAGCCGCTGCACCCGCACGTCGTAGCCGCGGCCGTTAAAGAACGCCGCGACGGCTTCGCCGACGCCTCCGCGCAGCGAACC
>OKWJ01001022.1_pt1 | contig 24098 bp, 25 predicted proteins | sample 1607121 | NCBI WGS metagenome assembly OKWJ01 (sample SAMN04414080, study PRJEB24778) | human gut metagenome | material: faecal | host: Homo sapiens | reverse complement strand
ATCTAAGCAAGGGAGAAAAAATCACAATTGACACCAAAATATGTGTAACAAAGGCTGAGATGCTTGATTTTACTGACAAAAACGAATAATCATTGCCTCTCTTTTTGCGATAAAAGAAATAAAAAAATAAAAATTTTTTAAGAAATCGAGAAAAACTTCTCGATTTTTTATTGCATTTATCAAACATATGTTCTATAATAACAAGGCATTAGTTAAAAAGACATTATTAATTCTTATTGCTTCCTGTCTTGAGATAGCCCCAGCTCGTTCAGGCAGTTTAAGTGGCTATTTAATAATGGTGCTAACTAAATACAAAATGCTTGGAGGCGATAAATAATGGAATTAGAGATTAGATGCCCGCACTGCAATCGCTGTGTGGGGAAAACCTATTCTACGGATCCTGAAAATAGTGTTCTCAAAGTTTTCAAGATGCCGATAGGAACAAGCAACCCAAAAGAACGAATATTTCACTCAACCTGCCAAAGGTGTAAGAAAGAAATATACATTCTTATGGGATTTAGAAATTAATTTAATATATTGAGTAGGCCCATGTGCTTCATAAAAAAGTTGTTTTTTTGTGTGGCACGTGGGCTCTTTCTTTATATCGACAAACAAAGACAAACCTTGACAATATGTTATAGAATAAATAATTTACAACACCTTACAAGGTGTTGTAAAATTTAGTTGTAAAATACAAAAGATGTCCGATTTAGGTTTGAAATTAACTACGGAGGTCTTTTGCATGGGAAATCCGCCTAACATTTTACAAACTAAATACTATAACAAATTACATAAAGGTTTTTATGCCCTAATCCACACAGCGTTTATACGCTCAACGGATTAGGGCTTTTTTATACACAAAATTAGTCCTTTTCTAAAATTGCAAAAAAATTAAAAAAAGTTTTACCGATATATCACCCATTGATAAATCGGTCTTTCTAAAATTCAAGTATCAATTCTAACAAAAGGAGGTGTTAAAGTGCGTAGCAGAAATATTCAAGCTGATATTCTTGACTTTATTTCAGACAACAAAGTCCACACATATCAAGCAATCGCAGATGCAGTCGAATGCAGTTACATAACTGTATATCGTCATGTTCAAGCACTTGCTTACCGCTTTAACATCGAAACCTTTAAGGGCGGAATTGATAAAGGTGGAGTTCGTTTTATTGGCGAACAAAAAGTAGATGTTGAAAAACTTACATCTGATGATCTGCAACTCATCATAAGTAAGTTGTCATCGTTGCAGGATGACAACCCAAGAATTAAGTCTTTTATACATAAACTTTCCACTCAAAAAGAATTAAAGGAGAGCAAATATGAAAGATAAAAAAGAAACCAAACTTGAGAAACTTATTCGCATTGAAAAAGCAAAGGACCAAGAAGAAATTATTGATTTTTACTATGAAGATAAAGAAAGCAGAACCAAAGTTCTTATTCACGATAAAAGAAAAATTAGAGTTGCTTTGCTTGAAATGGAAGAATACGAAAGGAAGCAGAAAAGCGATATTAAGGAATTTGAATGCCCATACAATCCAAAAACTGATGATCCAATAGATGAACAAAACGGAATTGAGGATTTTGAGTACGAACCAAGCAGTTTTGAGCAAAATTTGGAAGATGCTTTGCAGGAAATGACTGAAAAATTGTTCCAAAATAGAGAAAATCAAAAAAATATTTCAAAATTTTTTAGAGAGTATCTTTCAGAGTTCTCAAAAAACCAGCAGATAATAGTATTTTACTATTATTTCCTAGGTTTTGGCATAAGTGAAATTGCAGAAATTTTGAATGTAAAACCACAAACAATTGATGTTTATATAAAACGAATTGATAAAAAACTAGCCAAATTTGGAAAGAAAAGTGACTTATAATTCCCCTTATATAGAGGGGCAATGAGATAGTTTTGGACAAGCTCTCACTCACTAGATAATAAGTGAGAGCAAAGCCAAGACAAATGAAAAAACTTGGAGGCTAAAATGAAAAAAGATACTTTGAAAAAACTCACAGTCAGAGTTTACGATTCCAAAGTGGTTGAAAGACTAGATGATTTGTGGAACAAACACTCAAGGCTTTATTCAGCACAAAACACTTTTCTATGCGACTTGCTTTTAAGGGGAATTGAAAGCGTTGAAAATGAGTTATCAAATGTCAAAGAGATGCAGAGAGATGGAAACATTTTTAAAGAAATGAAACGATTGACTTCACTTTTAGATAGGTTCGTTGATGTTGGCTACGAACACTACAAAGAAAGTTTTGTGATCGGTAAAGAAAACCAAACTCTCATTTCAAGACTTTATGATGTTATTTTCAGAATGGCAAAAGAACACGGTATATCAGTTGATAACTACAATGATGGAACTTACGATGCGTTGCCTGACGGATTTGAAGATGTCACCGATGCATTGATTGAGGAATTCCGTGAGCGAGAAAACAACTAATGTCAATTTTATGATAGGCTATGTTCCTTGTCTTGATGGATTAGGTCTTAACCACCCTCTGGTTAAAAGATACTATGGCGAAAGACAATTTTATTCTTGCCAAGATCCATCATACAACTATGTTGGCTATGTAAACAATGGAAGCGAGAAAAAGTTAGACTTTGTTGAATATTCAGGCAACAAAGAAAAAAGCACAGGCGTATTTGATTCCAATGGAATTTGCAGTAAAGAACGCATAAAAGAATTAAAAAATGGCTTAAAAAACACAAAAAGTGTTGTTTGGCATGGCTTAATTACTTTTGAAGAAATGTTCGGCAAAACAAATTGCAACTCATACGCAAAAGCTTACGAACTAATGAAATCAGAGTTTCCAAAGTTTCTTAAAATGGCAGGCTTCGATCCTAAAAATATTGAATGGTTTGCAGGTTTTCACACAAATACCGAACACCGACATATCCATTTTAGTTTTTATGAAAAAGAACCAACTAGACATAGAAAAAATCACAAAGAATTATGTTTTTCACAAGGGAAAATAACTCTTAATGCCATTGAAAAAATGAAAATAAACACCGAATTGCACCTCACCAACATCAGCAGTAAAATCGCTGGTAAAAGAAATGAGTTAACAAAGGGATTTAATCGAGCAATTAAAACAAAAAGGATGAGAAAAAATATGTGGGATTCTATTAAAAAAATAATCGTTATTTTACCAACTTCAGGCAGGATTTCTTATGATAGCGATAATATGTTATTTTTGCGAAATAAGATAGATTATCTGGTAGATTTAATGATTAAGCAAGATGATAAAACAAACGCAGTATTTCGTTCGTTTTTGACTCTTCTATCCGACAAAGATGAAAGTATAAGAAGAATGTGTGAAGCACATAAGATTAACCCTGACAAGGTTGTTTTAATGGACAAATACCGTAGCGATCTATATCGCAGATTAGGAAATCAAGTTATTAAAAATATATTGGGTATAAGATCTGAATTAAAACAATTTGAATTTCAAACAAAAAACAGACTTGCAAAAAAACGCATTTTAAGGCGAAAAAATGAGTATTTATTTGAAAAAAGCCTGTATTTAAGCGAAAAAGTTCAACAAGAAGCTTTTGCATACTTCCAAGAACACATGAGAGTTCTTAAAGAAATGGAAATCAAAGTTCTTATTGAACAAGGCGTGATTGAACTATGAAAATAGTTAAAAAAATCTTGCTTTACTTACTTCTTCTTTTATTTTGCTTTGCTTGTGGTTTCTTATTTAACTGCTTTGTAGCAAATAAATTTGTTTTTAAGTTGGATTTTAATCTTTTAATTGAAGCAAAGACTTGGGTATACACAGGCTTTTTGTTTATGGTGTTCGTTTGTTTATTTGCATACAACTCATACAAGGGTTATTGGCGAAAGCACTCAAAGAAACTGATGGAAAGTTCTGACAAAGATAAACACATAATGTCAGGGCTTGAAACAGCCCATTTTCAGACTGAAAAAGAACTTGCCAAGAACTTTACGCAAATAGAGTATGACAACCTAAAAAAGACAAATTTTGATGGAATACCAATAAAGGCTGAATATGTAAAAAACGAATTAAACATTACATTTTCAAAACCTGCACATACACTCATAATCGGTACGACAGGTTCAGGTAAAACCACCACTTTTATAAATCCGACAGCACAAATTCTAGCGCATACAAAGAACCAACCCTCTATGCTACTATCAGATCCAAAAGGCGAATTATATTCTTTGCACTCAAAAGAATTAAAAGAACTTGGATATGATGTTAAGGTCATAGATTTAAGAAATCCATATTGCTCTGTAAGATGGAATCCTTTGGAAAGACCATTTGAGATGTATCAAGAGATGCTTCACCTTGAAGATAAAGTCACCCAATATGAAGAAAAAGGCTGTTATTACTACGAAAATAATGAATATTACAACCACGATGAACTTTTATCAGTTTTACAGGTAAAAAAACAAGAAATGTATGATGAAATCTATGAGGATTTGCACGACATAGTTTCAGTGCTTTGTCCTGTAATCAATAAGTCTGAACCTATTTGGGAATCAGGCGCAAAAAACTTTATTTTAGCAATTGTTCTCGCAATGCTGGAAGACAGTGAGAATCCTGAACTAGGTATGACCAAAGAGAAATTTAATTTTTACAACATAATGAAAATTGCTACTAACACTCAAAGTGACTGCGAAGATTTGATGAGATATTTTGCGAAACGAAGTCCTATATCTAAATCAGTCAGCCTTTCAAAACAGGTGTTAGATGCAAGCGATAAAACAAGAGGTTCATATCTATCGACTATCTTCGACAAACTTGCAATGTTTAGTGATAAAAGCATTTGTGCTTTGACAAGTGCAAACGAAGTGGACTTTGGAGAAATTGCACTGCGACCAACTGCATTATTCTTGCAAATCCCTGATGAAAAAGAAACAAGACATACACTTGCATCAATGATTATATTACAAGCTTACAAAGCACTTGTTGCAAAAGCAAATACCTATCCCGACTTATCTTTGCCACGAAGCGTTTATTTTCTTCTCGATGAATTTGGCAACTTACCAAGAGTTCACAAATTAGAGCAAATGATTACGGTAGGCAGATCTAGAAAAATATGGTTTGCGTTGGTTGTGCAATCATACGCCCAACTTGCAAAGGTATATGATGAAAAGTCGGCTGATATTATTAAGTCAAACTGTAATATTCAAGTTTTTATAGGAACAACCGATCTAAAAACAATTGAAGAGTTCTCAAAAAAATGTGGCAACTATTCACTTGTCCAACACAATGTGAGTTATAGCACGAGTAAAAGCAATGATATCAATTCTTCTGCTTCTGTCCGTGAAAGACCACTCATATATCCAAGCGAACTTGCTCAATTAAACAACACAAAAGACATGGGGAATGCAATTGTTAGTGTATTTGGCTTTTCACCGATAAAAAGTAAATTTACACCATCTTTTAGGTGTCCAAAATATAAATTAACGCCTATATCACAAGAAATAAAAAATGGCAAACCTTTCCTAGAAGAAAAAGTGTTTTACGATATGCTTCAAAGAAACGCATATTATTTCAAACCTAAAAATGAATCTATGAAAGAAGCTCAAGATGAAATTGAAAGTTTAACGGAAAGAATAAAAGGCTCAATCACACGCATTCCTCTTGATGCTTTATTTGCAAAAGATAAAGAAACTTTGCTGGAACTGCTCCAGCAAAAAGAATACAAAAAAACAACTGATTACTTGGAGAATATTCTTTCAAGTAGCAACGATGAGGGTTTAATTAAGAGATTAAACTCAGTTTCAAAACAACTGAGCAAAATTCTAAAATTGGAGAAACCTAAGAATGAACACAAAACATAAAAAAAAATTAAAACATAAGTTTTTAACCATATTCGTTTTGTTGATGCTCTGCTTTAGTATAATTTTTAGTAATAGTCAAACAGTAGAAGTTTGTCATGCGTTAGCAAGTTGGTCTCCGAATGGTGGCTTTCAGCCAGGCATTAGTCCATATGGACCTTGGGATAATGTTCCTCAATTTCCTGATAGTGGAACGGGTGGAATTACAATAAAGCCACCAGCAACAAACACTGATGGGAGTTTAAAAGCATACAGCCAATTAAAAGTTATTAACGATAAAAAGAACACTAAATATGGTGGCTGGCGTCATGCCCAATTTGTTGACTGCTTTTATGTTAAAAGAACTGATGGACGAAAGATTTATGATGATGATGGACTTCTTGATGTTAGTTGGTGGAACGATGATGGAAACTTTGGTTACAGTGATGAAATCATAGATTATCAATCAGAAATTTGGGTTAAAACAACAGTTGCAGAACACGGTTTCAATGGCTTTTTAGGCACTGTTCTTAATAGTAAATGGAAATCTGGTGCTTACTTTAATATTACTTGGGATCGTGGCGAAGATCCTGACGATAGTTTGTTTAGCGAAATTCATGATAAAGATGCAAATACTATGGGATCAGGAAAATATAGAAATAATGGAGTTAACCCCGGAGATGAAACATACAAACTTTGTGATTGGAATTATTGTAGTTCTCCATACATCACCATCACCCTTGTAGGAACAGCTTATTGGGAAAATGGTTGGTGGGGCGGTTCGTATGACTTTACTGATGTCTACGCCTTTTTAAGTGGCTTTATGCCAAGATCTGATAGAAATTGGAGCAACTCTTTAACAGCAAATAACAAAGTTGTAAGACAAGGAAATAACCTCTATTCTGCTAATGCTTTTATAGCCACAGCCTCAAATCTTAATAACTATATTAAGATAAATGGTTCGAAAGTTACACCTATAAACGATTCAAGAGTATTGCCATATAAAGAGGGTTTTAGGATTGCTATTGTCGATAATGGCAAAACTAAAATCTCGTTGGAAGATGGCGCTGAAGAAAGATATACGGATTACAACTGCATAATTGACCAAGATATACCTGATGTAAATTTGGTGTATCTAAATGCTAATGCATTAAGTCTTGCAAAAGAATCAGCAGTATCAACTGACTCAAATGGAATAAAATCACAAACATTGTCAGGAGCAATCTTTAAAGATCAACTTCAAATCAATTTTGGAGTGACTGAAAACGAAAGTCCTGAAAGATGCTATGTAACCCATAATGGAGTAACAAAAGAAATCACAAGTGGCACATGGCTTAAAGAAGCTGGCAACTATACAATTGTTGTTAAAGATTTAGTTGGTCATACAAAAACAATAAAATGCTCAATTGATACTGCTTCACCGAGCCAAAATGTTGATAGAATTCAAGGTCAAGACTACAAGGTATCAAAATGGTATTTGGCAAGTATTCCAAGCGATTTTATTGGACACGGAACATACTCCTACCTTACTTACAATGAAGCGTTGAACAAGGCAATTGAATGCGAAAAAGCAAACTTGGTTACAACTTATGAACTAGATGATGTAAATAATTTTCATAATACACATTTAGTTGCAAGTGGAGATACCGTAAAGGCTGGAAAATATTGGTATTACAAATCAATAGATAGCCCAAGCCTTTATGTCTATTACTTCACTGAAGATTTACTAAATCAAGCAATAGAAAAATATGCTAAAAATTATGTTAGTTCGGCTCAATATTTCAATTACAAATCAGATATTTATCCTAACGACTACGGGACTATAATTAGCAAAGATATTTATCATAATCTTTGGAATGAAAGCAAAACGCCTGCATATATTTCAAACGACTTTGTATTTAGAAAATTAAATGATAATGAGTCTTATAAAATCTACTACAAAAACATTGATAACGGACAAACTAATTGGTCAGAGCTTATTTACAACAAGTCTTTCAAAGAGCAAGTAAATTCACATGGTCTATATCTTATCAAAGAAATTGACTATGTAGGACACGAAACTTATTGTTATGTATTCCTTGATTTGCAAGCGCCAATGCTTGATGTTACAGCGAAAATCTATGGATCAAACGACTCATTTAATCACACAATTTCAAAGAATGATATTCCTGCAAATAATGAACTCATTTTCTATTATGAAGATTTTGTTATCAACAAAATTATCGATGACGACACTTGGTATGTTTTACAAGTAAAATGCCCAAATGGAAAAGTTTTGAGATACACTTGCGTAGACGATCTTCCTAACTTTGATGAGCTCGGCACAGGCGAATATCAAATCACAACTTATGATAGAATCGGCAACAATTTCACCTTTAAACTTTGCTTACTTGGTAAAGCACCAAAGGTAAAATTTGAAACTATAAACGCAAACGAACAACTTAAAATTTCTATAACATCAGGAGAGCAATTCAATGAAATTACTGACCTTAAAATTTATAGAAATGATGTGTTGCTTAATAGTGAACTTGGATATGACGAGTATCCAAATGACGATTCAAACGAATTGATTTTTATATCAAATTCTATCAAGCAATATCTATTCAATAAAGGTGGACTTTACAGGGTTGAAATCACCGACAACTTTGGTAGAACCACCTCCCATGAATTTAAGTTTGAGAAAGATTTGCCTATCGGTGTGCTAAAAGGTGTTAAGCATAATGGCAGAACAAACAAGAATGTAGAATTCATTTTTAATAGTACAAAATACACAGCAGTAGCCTATGAAAATGGTAATCCCATCTTCCCACCAAGCACACTTAATGATGCAAATGTTTTAACAACTTTAACATTTAGTGCAAGCGATAAAATCAACAACGAATACAAAATTTATTTGTATGACAACAATGATTTTGAAAACCTTAATATCTATAAATTTACAATCAAAACCATCCCACCCGAATTTACACTTTATGGAGTAAATGACAGCGGAACAACATCAACCGATGTCTATGCTTTATGGGATGCACAAAGTGGATATAAGGCAACTTACAAACTAAATGACGGAGAAGAAATTCAATATCTTAATGGACAAATTTTATCTAACGAGGGAGTTTATATAATCACATTAATTGATGATTTAGGTAACAAAAATTCAAAAGTATTTGAAATAGATAAAACATTGGACTTCGACATATATGAAGATAATATCAAGAAAGAAATTGAAGAAATTAGATACACAAATAAGAATATTCAAATTAGTGCAAACGAGCCATTAAATATTGAGATTACAAAAAATAGCGAATCATACACTTATCAATTTGGAACATTTTTCAATGATGAGGGTCACTATTTAGTTAAAATTTTTGACGACTTTGGAAATGTAAAATATTTCGAATTTGAGATAGACAAAACTCCCCCTGTCGCAGAGATTATCGGTGCAACCAATAAAGGAACAACCAATGGTTTTGTCCAAGTTGTTTGGGAAGAAGATAACCTCACTTCAACCATCTACAAAGATGGAAATTATCTTGGAAATTATACAAGCGGAAGTGAGATAAAATTGAACGGAAATTATAAAGTAAAAGTGTCAGATAGAGCTGGAAATTTTGTTGAATTTGAATTCAAAATTGACAATAAAATTGAGTTCGATATTAACACTTTTAACGGTGGAATTTCAAATGGTGGTGTTAGGGTTGTAGCCAAAGAAGAACTTACTATTGAAATGTATAAAGATGGCGAAAAAATTGATTACAACTTTGAACAAATTCTAAACGATGATGGAAATTATGCATTTATTTTAACTGATGTTTTAGGTAACCAAACAGGATTTAGTTTCACAATTTGGAATAAACCAATTAACAGAATTCAAAGAAAATTTAATGACCAAATTGAAATACAAGAAATTATAAAGAGTGAAGAAATTCAAGAGTTGGACATTCAAGATAACACCTTGTATTTGGTTGATGAGGGCTTATATCAAGTGACCGTTTTAGACAAAACAGTAAACAAAAATTTCACTTTTAATTTAACCCTTGACACCACACCTCCAACAATTGATTTGGTCGGTACGGAAAATGGTGGCTACACAAAATCAGAAGTGTCTACACGCAATCCAAGTGAGAATCCAATCTATATTTACGCATCAATTGATGACGGAGAATTTGAATATAAGTTGGGCGAAAAATTGAAAGACGCTGGCAAATATCAACTCGTTGTAGTGGATGAAGCTGGCAACAAAACAGTGTATGAATTTACAATCGTTTATTCTTTCAATGGAGCGACAATTGCACTCTTTGGAGCATTGCTTGCAGTGGTAGTAATTTTGATAATATTCCTTGTGAAAAACAAGGTTGGCTATTACAAAAACAAGACAGAGATAACTGAGATTGAAGAAACCACTGAAGAAATTGATAGTATTGAAAAGAAATAAGATTTTGTGGGTAATTCTATGAAATCTTTACTAAGCAGGAAAAGAGGTGACGCAAATTTTATTTTATCGGGCTAAAACCCGCTAAAAATGGACACTTTTAGTGCCGTCACACATTTCGTGCGTGCCAGCACTTTGCGTCAATTTGCTTTCACCTCCCACTACTTAGTACAAGTGGGAAACCCACTTTACTTGCAGTCGCTTTGCTTACACGAACTTCCATTTTTAATTGAGATAAATTTAATTAAATTTTGGAGGAAATTAATCAATGAAAAATATGCTAGGAGCAATAAATTTTAGCCCTGTTTTAGAGCCTGTACTAGAGGTCATCAATGCAATATTGTGGCCCGCAATTGGATTGGTCGGTGCACTCGGTACAATTTACTGTATCATCCTTGGAGTGAAACTTGCAAAGAGCGATGAAGCAGGTTCTCGTGAGAAAGCAAAAAAGGATTTGATCGGAGCAATTATTGGCTTCGTTGTGATCTTCGTTTTGATTGTTGGTCTAAAAGTTTTAATGCCGATTTTACAAGATTGGGTAAGCACACAAATTACAACTTAAAGGAAATGAGATATGAAAAAAGTTCTTAAGATAACAAACATCTTTACATTTATTTTGATAATTTTAATCGCAAGTTTAACTCTCACAGGTTGTGTGTCAGGAGTCGTTTCTGAAAAACAATATAGTGAAATATTTGATGGTGTGGATGCACAGGACAAAGATGGAAATAGCGTTTATTATCAGATGAGAACTTTGGTAGACAACATAGAGTTCAACTCTAACATTCAAAGCAAAGCATACTGCAAATTAGATATTTACATTAAACAAAGTTGTCAAATTAGAGGGCTGGTTTTTATTATAAGAAGTTCGGAAAACTGCACCCTAAAATTTACTACTTTTATAGATGACGAGATCATCACTTCGCAAACAGTTGAAGCAAAAAATAATACAACAAAAAGTGTTGATTTATTCTTTGAAAAAGCGATTGCTTGCGACAACAAAACAGACCTCTATATTGAGGTTGAAGAAATCAAAAATTCGGAAGAAAAATCAGACACAAAATATCAGTTTGATAGTCTGGTAATATTCCTATCGGAGTAAAAATGGATTGGCTTACAAATTGGATATTTGACCTATTCTATGGCATACAAAAATCCATCTGCTACATCATAGATTTTATCAAAGATATTTTCTATATGCTAGCTGGGATTGAGCCTGTCAAAGTTGGTGGTCAGGAGTCGGATTTATTATCTCACTTTTTACTTTCTGATGCAGTTAAAAAAGCCTTTTGGTTAGTCGTGCTAATAGCAGTAATCCTACTTGTGCTATTCGTCATAATAGCAATTGTTCGTAGCGAATATGCAAACGGAGAAAATAAGAAAAGCAAAACTTTAATTCTTGGCAAAGCGTGTCAAAGTTTCATTATATTTATGATGGTGCCTTTCATACTCTTAACAGGAATTACACTTTCAAACACAGTCGTTAGTGCTGTGAATAAAAGTATGAATCCGTATGTTTTAGAGCAAGGACAAGATGCAACTATTGGTGGTCAAATTTTAGTAACAAGCGGATATTATGCTTACATTGGCGATGAATCTGAAAGACAAGAAATTGAAATAAAATTCATCACAGGCGAACTTGATTATAACGATATGGATGTCGTTAGTCAGTACTACAAAATAAGAAGCCTTGACTTCTTCGTTGGCATTATAGGAAGTCTAGTTATTTTGGTAATGTTCGTGATGAGTGCAATAAGTTTTATACAAAGGATATTTGACATTATTCTCTTATACATCGTATCGCCGATTAGCGTGTCCACAATACCAACGGATGATGGACAAAGATTTAAACAATGGAAAGAGATGCTAATCGGTAAGGTGCTTGGAGCATACGGAATAATACTGTCAATGAATTTGTTCTTTATCATAATCCCACAGATTCAGCAAATCGCATTTTTTGGAAACGCATTTAAGAATGGCATAGTAAAAATTCTATTCCTAATTGGTGGTGCATTTGCTGTCACAAAAGCAAATATTGTAATTGCTAATCTTACAGGTAGTCATGCTGGCGGAAGCGAAACAAGAGAACTTATTGCGAATATGAGAACAGGTAAAAATATCACTCGTGCAATTGGCACAACTGCACTTGGAGTTGGTGGAGCAATACTTGGTGGCAAGACATTTGCAAATGCAAATAAGTCTGGTGGGTTTGCTGGTGGAATGAAAAGCACTTTCACCCAGCCTGCGTCTAAATCAATTGTAGGTTCTGAGGACTCAACCAAAGGAACAAGATACGGACGAATGCCTACAAGAATAGCCTCACTGCCTCTTGGCATTATGAAAGATATTGCATCAGGTGGAATTGTTGGCGCTGGTAAAAACTTTATCCCAAGACTTAACAATGTTATTCGTGGAGATAGCGTTTTCAATCACGCACAAACATTAAAAAAGCCAAACATTGTAAAGGAGAATAATGATGCGAATAATACCGAAAAACACTAAGGTTAAGTTGCAATTCTACAAGAATGTAACCATAACCGATGTGGTTCTTGCTGTGATTGGTCTTGGCTTTTTGGCACTTGCAGTTTCAAGCAATCTACCAAACAAATGGATAGTGGCGATGGTAATTCTTATTATCTTCGCTCCACTGTTCATACCAATTGGAGATGTTAAACTTTACAATGCAATTGGCTATGGCTTAAAGTTTGTATTTGCTAAAAAGAATTTTGCAAAATCAAAACATGGCAAGTCAAACATAGGAACAGTCGTTCCATACTACAAAATTGAAGATAATTTAATCAGGCAAAAAGAAAACGGATTTACAGGCGTTATTGAAATCAAGCCTATTGAATTCAATATGCTGAGTGAATACAAACAAAATTATTTTATTGATGGCGTGCTATCAAACATCTTAAAGAATATTGGCGTATTCCAAGAACTAGACATTGTCAAACTTGAAAGACCGATAATCTTTGATGGATATGTTACTAATGAATGCACAAGACTTCAATCTATTATTGAAGCTAACGAAAACAAACAACTTTCGGAAAATGAATTTAGGTCAAGAGCCGAGATTTTGGAAGATAGAATCAACATCATTGATAAGATAAATTCAGAAGAAAAAATATATGCAAGTTCTTATTATATCGCTATTCACGATTTAGATAAAAAGAGCCTGCAAAACGCATTAAACATAGCAATTCAAATGCTAAAAGGTAGTAATTTGGATGCAAAACAATTAACAAACAAAGAACTAGCGTTGTTTATCAAATATTCTTACTCAAACAATTTTGATGAAAGAGATTTTGAGAAAATAAATGAAGCCGACTACATTTCAAAGAGCGTGCCTGATGTGGTTAGTTTCAAATCAACAAAAGTTATTCAAGACGATCGCACACTCTCACACTTTATGATAACCGATTATCCATTGCAAGTTCCAAATGCATGGGGTCAAGAGTTGTTTGATATTCCAAACACAAAAGTTGTCCTTAAAGCAGAACCTGTTGATAGACTTAAAGCAATTAAAAGAATTGATAGTGCAATCAATGAACTACTTAGTCAAAGAGATATCGGCAAAGCATCAAGTCAGATTGATAAAGAAACGCACTTGCAAAGTTTACAACAAACACTTATTGGGCTTCAGAATGATAATGAATCATTCTTTGATGTATCTATCACCATCACTGCCTACGATACAGGTAAACAATCCACAAACAAAAAATTTGTTAGAAGAAAATTAAAAGAAATGGGATTTAGATTTACTGAAATGTTCGGCAGACAAATTGATGGGTATATGACAAGCCTTATAACAAAGGGTAACAAAACCAAAATATCAAGAGGACTTAACTCTTCTGCTATTGCATCCTGCTTCCCATTTGTTAGCAATGCAATACTAGACGAAAATGGAATCCTGATCGGAGAAAACAAGTTGCCTACACTTGTGGACTTTTTCAAGCGTGATGACGAGCGTGTTAACAGTAATATGGTTATCATAGGCAAATCAGGTAGCGGTAAATCATTTGCAACTAAGACAATCTTAACACAGCTTACAAGTGAAAATTCAAAAGTATTTATCCTTGATCCTGAAAACGAATATGGAAACCTTGCTAAAAACCTAAGTGGTAAAACACTTGATGTTTCAAGTTCAAAAGATGGTCGTATTAATCCATTTCACATTATCTCTTCACTTGATGATGACAATAGTGATGGAACAAACAACTCTTTCTATTCCCACTTGCAGTTCCTAGAAGAATTTTTCAGATTGATACTTGTGGGAATCAACGCAGACAGTTTGGAATTATTAAACAAATTGATACTTGAAACTTACGGAGCAAAGCATATTGCTGCAAAGACAGACTTATCAAAGTTAGAAGCAAAAGACTATCCAACCTTTCAAGACCTAGCGGAACTCGTAGACAAAAAGTTAAATAACGAAAAAGACGAATACAACAAATCCTGCCTAAAAGTATTGTCTAACTACTTGAGCAAATTCAAAAAAGGTGGTCGAAATTCTGCACTTTGGAATGGTCCAACAACTTTTAATCCACAAGAAAACTTTGTGGTGTTTAACTTTCAAAAATTGCTTGCAAACAAGAACAATGTCACTGCAAATGCTCAAATGCTTTTGGTATTAAAGTGGCTTGATAACGAAGTCATTAAAAATCGTGATTATAACAACTTATTTAAAACCAATAGAAAAATCATTGTCGCTATTGATGAAGCCCATGTCTTTATTGATGAAAAGTTTCCAATCGCCCTTGATTTTATGTACAACTTGGCAAAGCGTATCCGTAAATACGATGGTATGCAGATAGTTATCACTCAAAACGTCAAAGACTTTGTTGGTAGCCCTGAGCTTGCAAGAAAAAGTTCTGCAATTATCAATGTTAGCCAATATTCACTTATCTTCTCGCTTGCGCCAAACGATATGAGCGACCTTTGTGCGTTGTATGAAAAAGCAGGTCAAATCAACGATGCCGAAAGCGACAACATTGTCAACCTGCCAAGAGGCTGTGCGTTCTTAATTACAGGTCCAGCACGCAGAACCAATATAAGAATTATTGCTAGTGAGTTAACAAGAGAAACATTTGAAAATTAGGAGAAATCATGGAAGAAAAAGAAACCAAAACTTATGTAAATGTTGATGATCTGATTAAACAAGCTGAAGATCAATTCAAACAATTTATTAAAGATGGCAAATATAAAGACCTTTTGCTGTCTATGAGTAACTTAAATTGCTACTCGGTAACAAATCAACTTTTGATTCTTAAACAATTTCCTTCGGCAACCTGTGTAAATGGGATGAAAGTTTGGAATTATGTTCACCGAAATGTAATTAAAGGACAAAGAGCAATCAAAATTATTGCCCCTTTAAAAGAAATAAGAAAAGAAGAAATTCAAGATGAAGATGGCAATGTAATTGACACAAAAGAAATCGAGGTAATCGGCTACAAAGTATCTCATGTGTTTGATATTTCTCAAACTGAGGGTCGTGAACTTTTTGAGTTTAAGTGCGATGAAAAAATAGCACAAGAATACTTTGAAACAATTAAAAACGCACTTGAAAGAGTGCCTCGTGGCTACACAATCAAATATCAGGACACTGAAAGAGATGGCGTTGATGGTTATTGTGATTTTAACAATAAAGTTATTGTCATCCAAGACGGAATGCCTTATGAAAGGACTTTAACGACCCTTGTTCACGAGATTGGACACGCACTCGCAGAAACACGAGTACGCACAAACTTCAAGGGGTTAACAGGTAAAGAAAAGACCGAAATCAGAGAGATTGAAGCTGAAAGTATTGCACTTGTTGTATCTAATCGTCTAGGACTTCACACACAAGACTTTAATATGGCTTACATTACAAAATGGGCTGATGGCGAGATTGAAAAGTTCAAAAGCAATGTTGATGTTATCCGTAGTGTTAGTTATCAAATCTTGTCCAGCGTAGAACCTGCTGTTCAATCTGCTATTAGAGATAAAGAAAAGGCACTTGAAAGCCAAGTTCAAGCCGTAAAAAGCACTTCAAACGAAGATAAGACAAACACTCAAGAAAATACAAATGAAGCCGTTAATGAGCCTGCAGGCGAACCAAAAACCGAAGAAAAACCAAAGACAAGGAAAACAACTAAATCAAAGACAAAAGAGGTAGAACAATGTTAAGAATCAATGGCGAAGTAATCACTTTTATGGATGATTGTGATTTTAATAGCAAAGAAGAATTTATGGACAAACTCAGATCTATGAGAAAATCTCCAAACCTTGCTAAAAATTGCAATTATAAAGACTTTTACGATATGGTTGGCGTTGCAATTCAACAAGCATTTTATATCAATGAAAAACAACTTATGAGATATAAAGAGTATTGCAATTCTAGAAGCATGACAGGAGCAACTAATGGAAAACAAACAAATTAAGGTCATAGTAAAACGACCAAATAGTAAGGCTAAAGAAATGACCATTGTGGATGAATTAAAAACATATCAAGAGTTGGTTGAGGGCTATATTGAGGTTATCCCTTTCCCAAAAGATGAAAAGATTCACTTTGTAGCGAATGAAGAAGCAAAGATATATGGGTTCGCCCCAAATCTTTGCTTGCCTCACTACCGTGATGTCTTGTGTGGAACGATAGTCGCAGTAAGTGTTGACGAAGATGGAGATTTTCAAAGTTTGACTGATAGACAAATCAAAAAAGTAAATCACTACATTGATACTTTTAACTTGGACAATTTTCTTTTTGCCGATGCAAAAGAACTTGGAGAGAAAATGTTAAAGAAAATGCGTGAATATGACCAAGAGGACGATCTATGCTAGATAACAACTTTCATTATAATCCACTCCAAACACGCAACCAAAACAACGATAAAGAGCCTGCAAAGACAACAAACGCAGGCGAAAAAGTAAAGTCAAAGTCAGAAATCTCTTGGGTTGAATTGATGTTTATTATTGTTGCTGGAATGCTTTTCGTATTTGCCTTAACTGCACGCATTATTTATGAATACAGGACCGATGACAATTCTAACATGGAAGTGGTTGTTGGATCTTGCACTTTCAAAAACAATGTACTTATCAAATATGATGGTAGCGAATCAATAGTTAATATTCCAACTTGCTATGAGATTGATGGCGAGAAATATGGAATTACTGAAATCGCATACGAAGTGTTTTACAACAATCCAAATATCGTTGAAATAAATATGCCTAATCAAATTACAAGAGTAGGATTATTTGCTTTCCAATATTGTCGAAATCTTAAAAAGATAACCTTATCAGACAAACTTGAAACTCTTGGAGATAGTTGCTTTTGGGGATGCTCAAATCTAGAAACTATCCACTTGCCTGCAAGTCTTAAAACGATTGAACCTTATGCATTTTGGAACACTTCTATTAAAGAAATAGATATTCCAGAATCAGTTAAAGAAATCGGGCTTGGAGCATTTAATCAATGTCAAAAACTTGAAACTGTATATATTCGTAGCAATGAACTTGTAGAAACTTGGTTTACCGATGTTTATCAGGCTTTTTCTAACTGTTCGAGTTTAAAAACAATTTATGTTCCTGAACACCTTGTTGAAGAATATAAAACAGCACAATTTTGGTCGCTTTATGCAGATAAATTTCAAGCAATTGGAGGTGTAAATAATGCCTAATTGGGTACAAAACAGACTTGTAGTAAAAGGTAAAGACGCAGATAAAGTCTTGGAACAATATATCATAAATCAACCAAGTGAAACTTGTGATTATTCATTTGATTTTAATCGCATTAAAGAAATGCCTATCGAACTTGGAATTCAATGCGGTGGCATTACTAACAACTGCATTAAAGTCTATTTATCAACTCTTTCCCTAAATGATTTTTTTGACACAGCCAAAATGATGGCAAATGCAGAACTTTTTCCGAGTTTAGCAAAAAATAGTGCAACTAGATTAAGTGAAGAAGAAATTAATGAAATTGTAAAACATTGCATTGATTTTAATTCAAATAGTAAAGGAACACTTGACGATCCAATAATTAAAAGCAAAGAAGATGTTGTTGCTTATGGTAAAAAAGCAGTAGATAATGTCAGAAAATATGGTTCAAAAGATTGGTACGATTGGTGTTGCAAAAATTGGGGAACAAAATGGAACGCCTGCTATACATTTTATGACAAAGATAAACCTCAAGAAGTAGATTTTCAAACTGCTTGGTCAGATGTGCGTGTACTTATTGCAGAATTATCAAAAAAGCATCCTGAAAACACTTTTTTCTATGATTTTGCAGAAGAACAAATTGGTTATTACGCAGGCGTTTGTATTATAAAAAATGGCGAATTTTTGATGAATTCCACTCTTGAAGAAGGCTCAAAAGATGCCTACGAATTAGGCTTTGAACTTTGGGGTGATGAAAATAAAGAGTATTACCGTTTTAACGAGAAAACAGGAACTTATGAGTACATTGACGAAGATGGAGGTGCTGATGATGCAGAAATGTGAGCAAGGCGTAAAATGGAATTATTATAATAAATTTGATGCCATTAATGATAAATATCTCCCAAGAATTGGCGAGGGTGACAATATGGCAACTCAAATTTGTACAGCGCTAAATAAACTCGTTTACAAATGGTACAACGATGGCGATGTTTACGATAACACTTATGGTCTTGATGGTTGGTTAAATGACTTGTCTAGCTATGCGAATTGGCTTTATAAATATCTTCCCTTATCTCAAGAAATACTAGATAGAATTGAAGATGTTAACAAACAAGGTTATGAGTGCTTACTCAAAGATTTGGTAGATAAATTCTTAAACAAAGAAACTTTAAGTTATTACGAAAAGCAAGAAAAAGTCGATTCTATTTATGAGTGCAAAGGCAAATTCAAATTTATAGAACACTATTACGAGGATGACGAAAATGAAGAAATGTGATTTAACAAGAGAAGAACTTATATCTTCGGTAAAAGAAAAGGTCAACAAAGAATATATGAACTTCAAAAATCAAACCATTATGGAACGATCTTTGACATCTATTTGGAACAATGCAGGTGTTATATATGAATATACCATTCTGCATCACTACATTATGGAAATGGCTGAAACCTTTACTAATAGACAACTTAGATTGCTAGATGATTCGGAAACATTGGAAAGTTTAGTAGATGTGGCACTTGGAAAACTTCCACAAAAAAATGCAGAAAGTTGTAAATCCACTCTAAATAAGTTTTTTGAAAATATGGAAGATTTCCAAGACGGAGGTCTTGAATGAGTACAAGAAGTTATATTGCAGAAGAATTAAAAGATGGCAAATACAAAGTTATTTATTGTCATTTTGATGGTTATTTGGAACATAATGGAGAAATCCTAATAAACCATTATAAAGACCGAAAAAAAGTTGAAGAATTGTTATCTCTTGGCGATCTATCTTCTCTTGCAGAAAATATCAATCCAGATCCAACAAAAGAACATAGCTACGAGTATAGCAAAAGGCAAGAAAATGTTTGTGTTTCATACAACCGTGATAGACAGGACAATGATCCTGAAAATGAAGCACAAATTTTGACAAAAGAAGAAATGTTTAAAAATTATTGGATTGAATACTTTTATATTTTCACTTTGGACAACAAGTGGAAATATTATGACTACCAGCACAAAGAATTAAAAGATGTCAAAGAAGATTTGGGAAAAATTAATTTGCAAGACGAAGCAAAAAAACAAACACAAAAGAAGAAAAAACAATCTAATTCGGACGAGGAAATGTAAATGCGAAAATACATTATTGATGGGGTTACCTATGACCCAATTAAAATGGGAGAAGCTGGCGACTTTGATGAGGGTTGCGACTCTACCCATACCTGTCACGACTGCAAGGCAAAAGTTCACGAAGAACACTCTCTTGGCTGTGATGCCGAGAGATGTCCTTGCTGTGGTGGGCAAATTATTTCATGTGGATGCCACATAACAATTAAACAAATAAACAATAAAAAGAGTGATTTTAAGGAGAGAAAAAAGCAAAATGATGAGGAAATGTAATGAACAAGAACAAACTATTTCTCTCAAAAATCAAAGAGGAACAGCAAAAGCTCCAAAATAACAATTATCTTGGAGTGATTGATGAGAGAAAAACAAGAATTGATGCTTTGGTTAAGGCTTTAACAATTTTAGAATTAGATGACGAAGAAATTGAAATTCTATTAAGACAAAAAGATTTACTAACAACATTGGCAAATCAAGAACCGAAATGGAAAACTGAAATGAACAAATATGTCGATGATTCAGTTAGTGATATCGGTTATTTTATTAATGTGAAATCTGCTGAATCTCATAGAAAAAGAAACATTGACGAGGAAATGTAATGCTAGAACGCAATAATATTTATCTCGGAGATTCATACGAACTTGTAAAACAAATAGCAGATAAATCAATTGATTTAATTGTTATTGATCCACCATATCAAATTGATGGAAAGCCAAAATCAGAAGAATCACTTAATAGAACAAACAATGTCATAACCAAAAGCATAAATAGACTTAATAACGAATTGATGGACAACCATATTTGCGATGGAATTAAAGAAGAAATCTTTGATGAATTCATGCGCATTATGAAAGTGCCAAATATATACATCTGGTGTAATCGCAAACAAATACCAATGTATATCAAATACTTTGTTTTAGAAAAAGGTCTTAACTTTGAATTGCTAGTTTGGAACAAACCAAATGTAATGCCTTTATACAATCATCAATACTTAAACGATGTTGAGTATTGCTTGTATTTCAGAGGTGCAAATGTTTGCAATCCAAAGAACTATGACGATGCAAGAACCGTATTCAAAAACAATGTAAACAAAGTAGATAAACACGCATTTCACCACCCAACTTGCAAACCTGTGCCAATTATTGAAACTCTGATAAAAAACAGTAGTAAAGAAAACGATTTGGTGCTTGATTGCTTTTTAGGTAGCGGAACGACTGCAGTAGCCTGCAAAAACCTTAATAGAGATTATATCGGCATTGAGATAAATCCTAAATGGTACAATGTCGCAAAAAACAGACTTGAGGGCTGTGATGCCAATGGTCAACAAAGCTTTATTTTGAGGTGATTATGATAGAAGCAACTTACAAACTAACAAATGAACAACTACAAGAAATAATTCAATTTGAAAAGAAAATTGATATTGAATTTGCAAAGTATCAAAAAGAGTGGGAAACTTTGACAAAAGAAGCAATTATTAAAAAGTCTATTGACATATCGTTTATACGACTTGTAGCAAGATATTTAAAAGAAGAACTATCTTTTAACAAAATAATTGAATTGTCTACTGAAGATAACTTGATAGAAAACTGCTACAAGATATTTAAGAAAGAACTTGAAAATGGTTGCTATAAATATGATTACATTATGGAAATAGATGCGATTTTAGAAAGAGTGCTAAAAAACTATTAACTAAAAGGAAAATTTAAATGGACAGAAAACAATTGATTGAAAAAATAAACATCGAATACGATGAATTCAAAGCAAATACTCTAAATCTTACAAAAGAAGAAATTTTTGAAAGGAGTTATGAAATTGATTTTAAAACCAACCTTAAGGAATATTTAACAAATGATGACACTGAAATAAGTGATATCGTGCTTGAAAATCTATCACTAATAGATGGCTCAATTCTTGACGAATTGTATGGCGTTTATATTGAAAGTGACACTTACTACACTTATGATGATATTTGTGAGGAAATTGTTGGCTATTTTGAAGATTCTTATGATAATGCGGAGATAGACTAATGCAAATTGATACAACTACAATGTTTGCAGAATATCCCGATGCAGTTGATATCAAAACATTAACAAAAATGCTAAATGGGATAAGCAGACAGTTTGCATACAAGCTTATAAAGGATGGTCAAATCCCTGCTAAAAAGGTTGGTCGTGAATACATTATTGCAAAAGTTCATGTTATCAAATTTTTACTTGGAGAATAAGGAGAAATCAAATGAATGCTACTTTAGCTGAGAAAAAAGGAAAATATTATATAATCATCGACTACAAAGATTCTTCAAATAAAAGAGTTTTGAAATGGATTTCGACAGGTTTGGATGTTAAAGGAAACAAAAGAAAAGCAGAAGAAATTATGAGAGAAAAACTTGAAGAATTTCAAAATGATTATTCTTATAGACAAAATCCTGAAAGTGATGTTTTATTTGCTGATTTTATAGAAGATTGGCTTGAACGAAGTAAAGCCAACCTGCAAGCATCTTCGTATGGTAGTTATCAATTGCAAGTTAAAGCAATAAGTAAATATTTCAGAGAAAAAGGAATCAAACTTTTGGACCTTAAACCTATTGATATTTCAAACTACTATAAATGGATGGAAAAGCAAGGCAAATCAGTTCAGGTGCGAGAGCATTTTCATGTAAATATAAGGAAATGTTTACAAACCGCTGTTAAAGCAGATTTAATACCATCAAACCCAGCAGATAAGGTTGAACGACCACGAAGTCCAAAACACATTGCAAAATTTTACGATGGAAAAATGTTAAAAGAACTATTTGATAAACTCAAAGGCGATAGATTTGAGTACATCTATAAAATCACAGCAATGTATGGATTCCGCAGAAGCGAGATTATGGGATTAAAATGGAAAAACATTGACTTTGATAAAAATATGATTTTGGTTAGTCATGCAATGGTTCAAACAAGAATTAATGGCAAATCGGTTATCATTGAAAAAGATAGAATGAAAAATCAATCAAGTCTTAGATCTTTACCCCTATTGCCTGTTGTAAAAGATATGCTTTTACAAGAGAAAGCAAAACAAGAGGAAAACAAAAAGAATTTTGGAAAACTATATTCGACAAAATACGAAGATTTGGTTTGTGTTGATGAATTAGGAGTAAGATTAAAACCTGATACAATAAGTGGACATTTCAAAAGAGTGCTTACTAACAACAATTTGCCTATAATTAACTTTCACGAATTAAGACATAGTTGTGCTAGTTTATTGCTTTCAATGGGTGTTTCAATGAAAGAAATTCAGGCATGGCTTGGTCACAGCACTTACGAAACAACAGCCAATATTTATTCGCACCTTGATCCAACAGCAAAATTCAATACCGCATCTGCGATAGTTGGAATGTTTGGAACAAAAGAAAATATTGAGGAACAAGAAAGAATAAGGCAAAATGCTATAAACAAAATTGATGAAGAACGCAATCTTGAGAAAGCAAGCCTTACAACTAATATTGAAAAAGGCATAAACGAATATCAAAAGGAAGAGTCGATTGAAGAAATTGACGAAGAAATTGCCATGTTAGAACTAAAACTTGCTGAAAAACGCAAGGCACGATTATTGAAGAACGAACAAGATGAGATGTAAATTCGACAATTTTCTACGAGTTCTAACAAAAATGGAAAATTCTAACAAAATTCTAACACGATTTTGGCTGGTATTTCGGTCGAAAAATGCAGTTTAAACAATATTTCAAAACCACAATATATGGGGCGAAATCCTAGAAAAATAAGAAAAAAGCACCATATTTGGTGCTTTTTATATGGCGGAGAGTTAGGGATTCGAACCCCAGGAAGCTCTCACTTCAACGGTTTTCAAGACCGCCGCTTTCGACCGCTCAGCCAACTCTCCATATTAAGTTTTTGGGGCATTTTTAATAATAATTCTAACAGCCCCGAATTCTAAAAATTGTAAATTTGTTAGAACTTTTGTTAGAATTGTAAGGTGTCGCTCACCAAGTTGTTAGAACTCGGAACTCTCAAAACCCGCCATTTTACGGACAATTAGGCAGAAATGTTAGAAATTGATGGAATTTCACACCAGCAGATAACTGCTTGTTTTCAAGACCGCCGCTTTAAACCACTCAGCCAATTCTCCACATTTGTTTTTGCGTCGG
>OKWJ01001011.1_pt1 | contig 24305 bp, 28 predicted proteins | sample 1607121 | NCBI WGS metagenome assembly OKWJ01 (sample SAMN04414080, study PRJEB24778) | human gut metagenome | material: faecal | host: Homo sapiens | reverse complement strand
CGGGCTATACCTTCACGGGCTGGGATAAGGCGTTCACCAATGTTACCGCAAACCTCGTTGTTACGGCACAGTACAGCATTAACACCTACACCGTAACCTTCAAGGACTGGAACGGAACGGTGCTTAAGACTCAGCAGGTACAGTACGGCGGCGCGGCCACAGCCCCCGCAAACCCGACCCGCACGGGCTATACCTTCACGGGCTGGGATAAGGCGTTCACCAATGTTACCGCAAACCTTGTTGTTACGGCACAGTATGTGCAGAACGAACCGGTTTCAACACCCGTGCCTTCCGATGCTCCGCAGATTGTTGTTGAAAGCAAAACAACTTCCGCAGGCTCAACCGTTGCGGTTAATATCAGCATTGCGAATAACCCGGGGTTTGTAACCATGGGAATTCAGGTTGCATATGATTCGAATCTAACGCTGCTCAGTGTTAGCGATACAGGATTGGTTCCGGGACAAATGTTCAGCACAGAGATTGAGAATCCTCAACCGTTGTATTGGGCAAATCCGACAGCGACGGCTGATTGTACGGTTAACGGCAAGATTGCAACTCTGACCTTTAAGGTTGCCGATAACGCTGAGGAGGGTGAGTACCATATCAGAGTAAGTTATGATTACGATAACTATGATATCTACAACCAGTCAGGAGAAGCGGTTCAATTCGCAACTGTAAACGGTACATTGACTGTAACTGATGTAGTTTACGGCGATGTAAACGGGGATGGGAGAGTGAATAATCTTGACGGCATGGTACTCATGCGTCACCTTGCAAAGTGGCCGGCATACGCCACTTTGCCGTACAGCAGTCAGAAAGGTATCGTTGCGGTCCGACCGGACAATACCACGTTTGAGAACGAACCTACAATAGTTGTGGGTAATGCTGAAGCTGCCCCGGGAGAAACCGTTCGTATCCCCATTGAACTTGCCAATAACCCCGGTGTGGTTGTCATGGGAATTATGGTTGGTTATGATGAAAACCTTACCTTGCTCGGTTTTGAGGACACTGGATTACTTCCCGGACAGCTGCACAGTACGGTAATCGAGAATCCGCAACCCCTGTTTTGGGGAAATACCACATCTGGAAACTGCACTGAAAACGGTGTAATAATCTACCTTGAGTTTAAGGTTGCAGATGATGCGGCTCCCGGCACGTACAGCATAACCGTAACCTACGATTATGAGAACTATGACATTTACAACTATGATGGTGAACCCATAGAGTTCGCTATCCAAAACGGCGCTGTCACTGTTGCGGCCGCACAGCCCGAAATGCACACCGTAACCTTCAAGGACTGGGACGGAACGGTGCTTAAGACTCAGGAAGTGCAGTACGGCGGCGACGCAGAAGCACCCGCCGACCCGACTCGCGTTGGGTACACCTTCACCGGCTGGGACAAGGCGTTCACAAACATCACGGCAGACCTTGTTGTCACGGCACAGTATGAAATGCTTGGCGATGTTGACGGTGACGGCAATGTTTCCATGGCGGATGCGCTGACAATCCTGCGCATGGCAATGGACATTTTGCCCGTTGAAAATCAGCAGATTGCAGATGTTGACGGCGATGGATTCATAACCTCCATGGATGCGCTGCTGGCACTTCGTTTCGCAATGCATATCGAGCAATAACAACTTCGACGGGGAGGGTCGATCACCCTGATGCATGATTCCCCTCCCCCATTAACAGAACAGCGGGATTTTTTCCTGACCTCGTCCCTGCGGGCAACCGCGGGGGCGAGGTTTTTGTTGAAGGGTGTTGCAAATCATGCAAAAAAAAGATAGAATAAGTGCAAAGTCACGGGGGAGGGTTCAAAATCAGATGACAAACGGAAAAATACAGAAAGCAAAATGCGGATTTGCAGGACTTCTTGCTGCTGCAATCATTCTTGCCGCAGCGGTTCTGTGCGGCTTTGTTCGGACTGCGGCGGCGAGTGCCGAGGCACTCAGGATAAACACGGAGACGGTGCTTTTTTATGCGGATACGGCAGCGGCGGCGGCGGGTGAATCGGCAGACATCAATCTTTGCATTGAAGGCGAAGACTATCTTGCACATGCGCTTGCAGTCACGGTTTGGTATGATCCGGAGGCGTTGGAGTTGAATTCCGTGACCCGCGGCAGCGCGATAGATTGGGAAAACACGCTTAACCATTTGGACACATCCATGCCCGGCAGGATCAGCCTCGGCGTGCTGTACCCGGGCAACGAAGGCATGACGCAGGCAAACAACGGCATTATTCACACAATGAGTTTTACCGTGCTTGCAGGCGCTGCGGGGGATTCCGAAATCCGCGTTGAAGTTAAGAAATTTAATTATATGATGACCGACGACGATCAATATCCCATGCCGACGCAGACGCAAAGCGGGTGGATCTTTGTTAACGGCGGCGAATCGGGTGTTCCCGGCGATGCGGACGGTGACGGCGTTGTGACGGCGGCGGATGCGCTGCTCGTGATGCGGTGCGCACTCGGAACGGCAGAGCTTTCGCCCGGAACTGCCGCGCTCTGCGATGCGGACGGGGACGGAAACGTCACACTTTCGGACGCCGTGCTGATACTCCGTGCCGCGCTCGGATTGGGCTGAGAATTCGAATTTGAACAAAACGGATAAAACCCGAAAAAGCTCCGCACGGCCGAAGTATCTGCTGCGGAGCTTTTGTAATTGAAAATTTAACTGCGGAACGTTAACCGGGGCGTCAGCCGGCATGTTTTCGGTATGCACGGCATAAAGCGCGGGTTGCTTTTGAATTATTCATCCTCGGAATAGGGCTCGTCCTCGCTGACGGGAGCGGTTTCGTCATGGGCTGTTTCGATAAGGTCGCGGAGCTTCTTTTCGATTTCTTTGCAAAGCTCGGGGTTGTCGCGCAGGAAATTGCGTGCGTTTTCCCTGCCCTGTCCGATGCGGATATCGCCGTAGGAGAACCATGCGCCGGTCTTTGTGATGATTTTGTTTGCAACGCCCATATCGAGAATGGAACCTTCCTTAGAAACGCCTTCACCGTAGATAATGTCGAACTCGGCAACGCGGAAAGGCGGCGCAACCTTGTTTTTAACGACTTTGATGCGCGTGCGGTTGCCGACGGGCGAATTGCCCTGTTTCAGCGTGTCGATTTTGCGGACGTCCAAACGGATGGAGGCAAAGAACTTCAGCGCCTTGCCGCCGGTGGTGGTTTCGGGATTGCCGAACATAACACCGACTTTTTCGCGGAGCTGATTGATAAAAATAACGCATGTGCGGGATTTTCCGACAACGCCGGCAAGCTTGCGCAATGCCTGGCTCATGAGCCTTGCCTGCAAGCCGACGTGAGAATCACCCATGTCGCCTTCAAGCTCGGCTTTGGGAACGAGAGCCGCAACGGAGTCAACAACGATAACGTCGATCGCGCCGCTGCGAACGAGTGCATCCGCAATGTCAAGTGCCTGTTCGCCGTTGTCCGGCTGGGAAACATAGAGCTTGTCCATGCTGATGCCAAGCTTTTCGGCATAAACGGGGTCAAGCGCATGTTCGGCATCGATAAAAACGCACATACCTCCCATTTTTTGCGCTTCGGCAATGATATGCAGCGCAATGGTGGTTTTGCCGGAGGATTCCGGCCCGTATATTTCAACTATTCTTCCGCGCGGAATGCCGCCGACGCCGAGAGCTGCGTCAAGCTCAATGCAGCCCGTCGGAATGACGGAAACCTGAATCCTTGAGGCGGCATCTCCCATCAGCATAATTGCACCCTTGCCGTATTGCTTTTCGATTTGACCGAGTGCCATTTCAAGTGCTTTATCTTTTTGCATGTTCTGTTCCCTTTCCGGTTCGGACGGAATTGCGCAGTAAAAGCCGAAAATCGCCCCAACCTCCCGATATTATTCGTAAAACGACCCTGAAACAAGGGTTTGCTGTGCCTATATTATAACATAAACGCAGCACGTTTTGCACCCTGCAAAAGGGCAAAAGGCGGAAATTTGCACAGGTTTAAAAATATATTGACTTTCGGACATAATTTGTGTTGACAAATGCATCGGAAAGCGTTATAATATCTCTCGCAGTGAAAAATGCGGTTGTGGCGGAACAGGCAGACGCGTACGTTTGAGGGGCGTATGGGAGACCGTATGGGTTCAAGTCCCATCAACCGCACCAAACCAATATAATCCGAACCAAATCTTCTTAATCGGAGATGGGTTCGGATTATTTGTTTTCTTCGAGAAGTTCGAGGATGCGCATTTCAGAAACGGCGTGGTAAAGCGTCCCGAATCCAAGCCCAGAGGGCCGAGAAAACCAAAGCTGGCAAAGGATAAGGAGGACGAACATGAAAAACATCAAAAACTGTGAATTCAACATGGACACTGGCTGTGTAGAGCTGCGGTTTCAGAACGGCAACATGATCTCCATCGACTGCACCGCCGTGGAGAACGAGGCGGCGGATAACCGCTTCCAGCGGTCGGAGCTGGACTACCTCATCTACAACGACCCGCTGGCTTATGCAGACCTTATTCTGAACGGCGATGTTGAGGCATATCTGAGCGCCGTCACGGAGTACAAGCCCTACGAAAACTGAACAAACGCACAAAAGGGGATGGCGGCTTGCCATCCCCTTTGCCATGCTGTTTTAGGAGCATATATCCCTTGGATTTGTCTTATATCTATCGTCAGGCGACGTTCTCGCCGTTGCTGTCTTTGTCCGTTTTTGCCCCGTCCCGCGCCGCCTGCCATTCAGCAAATTCCCGCTGCCCTTCCTCGCTTTCGTAGTAGGCGAGGATATCCGGCAGCAGGATTCGGGCGATGTTCTCGATCTCATGCTGCGGGATTCCGCTGTTGTTGGTGAGTTTTTTCCGCCTGCCCAAGTTGCACCTCCGAAAAAGTATTTGCCGCAGCTTTCTCCCGTGCGGCGGAGGAATGGCGTCTTGAGCGTCTTTTGTCGTCTGTGCTTCCTTTCCCTTCGCATCCTTCCTTTCCTATCCAAAATTGAAAATGCAGCCGCCTGTCAAACCTTTCGGCCCGTCTGCGTCTGCATGATGTCTTGTATCTGAAATTGTGCTTTTATTGTAACAGCGGAAAGGCTGCACGTCAATACCACGGGACGGAGCGGCTGACAGCGTAATTTGGGCAGCGGCTACCGAAATTGTTCTGTGGCCTGCAGATTGGAAAGGGTCGTAGCGCAGCAGCCGCCGGCCGTCAATGGTCAAGATGAACGCTTCGCGCCATTGACTGCCGCCGCCCGCCCCCAAAATATAATAAATCCCTCGGCGCGAGCTATGGTCTTTGCAATATCTTGTTGACCGACGCAAAAAAGTATGTTAGTATGTATACAAGCATACCTATTGGGAGGCAAAAAGAATGGTTGAAAACGAGCAGAGCTTTGGAGAGTATCTTCGCCAGCTGATAAGAGACTCCGGGATAACGCAGCATAAATTCTACACAGAACTGGGTATCCGGAAGCCATACTTTTATGATATTCTCGCCGGGAGAACTAACCCACCACCATATCCGCTTCAGTTAAAGGCAATGGAAATACTGCAAGCAAGCAATGAAACCAGAGAGAGGTTTTTTGACTTGGCGGCAAAAGGCAGAAATGAGTTGCCGGCAGATATAGCAAGGTACATTGATGAAAATCCGGATGCGCTCAAAAGCATTCGGGAAAAAATGAAATTGGCATCATGCCAATAAGCAAAGGAGAAGTAACGATGCCAAGTGAACAGAAGATAATCGTAATCCCGGACGGAAAATATGTGACTATATTGACGGCAAATTCCGTAACGATACCCCGGAAGAGTATGTTCGGCAAACTATCGAGAAACGACTCGTGAACGAGCATAAGTATCTGCCGGAGCAAATTAGAATCGAATATACCTTGCAGGTTGGTTCAAACAAACCTCGCGCAGACATTGTAATCTGGGAAAAAGGTGCAGACCAAACGCAGGGTACAATCAAGCTGATAATCGAATGCAAAAAAGAGACGGTTGACGCTCGTAATGCCAAGGATGGCATTGCGCAGCTAAAATCATATATGTCTGTTTGCCCAAACTGTGAGTGGGGCATGTGGACCAACAGTGTCCAAAAGTATGTTTTCCGCAAAGCTGTTGATGCCGCCGGAAATATTACATTCATGGAGTACAACGATATTCCCGCCGCAGACGGTAATTTGGATGAGGTCAACCGTCCCAGCAGAACGAGCTTAAAAAACGCTTATGACGACAATCTTTTATTCGTTTTCAAGACTTGCCATAATCACATTTATGTGAATGATGGCATGCAAAAGCAACCTGCGTTCTTTGAACTGCTCAAGGTTATTTTCTGCAAAATTGAGGATGAGCGTAATATTCCGAATCCGCTTGAGTTTTATACGACATCGGAGGAGCGTTCTAACCCCGACGGACAGTTGACCGTTCAAAAGAGAATCGGAAAAATCTTTCAGCGAGTTAAGAAACGTTATGGAAAAATTTTCGATGCCAATGACGAAATTAAACTCAGCCCGAGGAGCCTCGCATATATCGTCAGCGAGTTGCAGCGATACAGCCTGCTCAATACCAAAATTGACATCAAGGGCAAAGCCTACGAGGAAATCGTAGGGGCTAATCTCCGCGGTGAGTTTTTCACGCCTCGTAATGTTATGAAAATGGTGGTTGAGATGGTAAATCCACAAGTTGACGAGCATGTATTGGACAGTTCCTGCGGTACGGGCGGTTTCCTCGTCATGGCAATGACACATGTAATTGACCAGCTTGAGCAGCAATTTTCAACTTCTCTCGGCATCAAGCGAGAAAACTGGGATTCGGATACTCTCCGGGCTTTTCAGGACAGGATCTCCGAGATGGCATCCTCTAACTATTTCGGCTTTGACATCAATCCCGACCTGGTAAAGGCCACAAAGATGAATATGGTCATGAATAACGATGGCAGTGGAAACATTCTGCAAACAAATTCCCTGCTTCCTCCGCATGAGTGGTCTGATGACTTCCGCTCACGCCTTGCCGAAGCCCTTGGTATAAATAAAAATACGCTCCGTAACCATAGTTCGATTGGCTACTTCAATGTAATCGTCACCAATGAGGCTGTTATTTGTGGACTAATACCCGAAAAAGCCCGTAATATCAAGGAATTTGCGGCATGAGCCCTTGCATTTGGGTGGTGCTGAAACTGAATAGCTGATGTTGTACTGGGAGTAAGCGATAGACGCTTAGCCCATTTTTTTATTGCCAAAATCAAATACTAACACGCCTTGCGCGTCTGTCTCTCCCTCCGGGGAGAATGCCTTTACGGCTGGACAGACGCGCTTTTTTTGTACCCATTTTCAGGAGGATGAACGCTATGACAGATTACTGCGAAAACGGCAAGCCGAAGGACTGCCGGTACTGTTACTACTACGGCAGACACGGCTGTATGCTGAAGGTCTGCTATTATGACCGGCCAAAGCCGGAAACGAAACCCGTAAGCGAATGCGATGACTGCCCGTATGGCAAGTGCGGACCGTGCATCGGCTGGTGTACGAAGGAGATTCTTCGCTCGCTTGAGAGGGGGCGCGCCAAGTGACGCTGGACTATTTCTACGGTGCCCAGGCAGATCAGTTTGCCTTTTACCGCATCCCCAAGGCACTGTTTACCGATGAGCGCTTCAAGTCCATCTCCGCCGAGGCCAAAATCCTTTACGGCATTCTGCTGGATCGGATGAGCCTGAGCCGCAAAAATGGCTGGCTGGACGAACAGGGGCGCGTGTTCATCATCTTCACGCTGGAGGAGGTCATGGAGGCTATCGGCTGTGCCGATCAGAAGGCCACCAAGCTGCTGAACGAGCTGGACAGCAAAGCCGGTCTCATTGAACGCAAACGTCAGGGGCTGGGCAAGCCCAATCTCATCTTCGTCAAGAACTTTGTGGATAACTCCACCGGCAGCATCCCGCCTGTACCGGAATCACGAATCAAGACTCGTGAAAATCACGATTCAGCAGACGTGAATTTCACGACTCCGGAATCCCGAAAATCACGAGGAAGTAATACTGATTCAAATTATACTGATTTGAGTGAGACTGAAACCTATCCTTTCCCTTCCGGTCAAGGTGGCGGTCACGGTCAGGCACCTGTGGATAAGATGGGACGGGATATGGATGAGCGGGAACAATATCGATTAATTCTTGAAGAAAATCTGGAGTACGACGTTCTCCTGGAGAACAATCCGTATGACCGGGATACCATCGCGGAGATCATGGAGCTCCTTCTCGATACCATCTGCTCCAAACGCCAGTACATCCGAATCGCCGGGGATGATAAGCCCCGCGAGGTAGTCAAGAGCCAGTTCCTCAAGCTCAACTGCACGCACATCGAATATGTGCTGAGTTCCTTCAAGGAGAATGCCAGCAAGGTGCGGAACATCAAGCAGTACCTTCTGGCTTCCCTATACAACGCGCCGCTGACCATATCGAATTACTACGACGCCCTGGTGCGTCACGATATGGCAAACGGCTTTGTCTGAGCCGCAGCTTTCCCGCTGCGGCTTCTGTCATTTCCGGGAGGTGATGCAAATTGGCAGAAGAAAAGGACACGGCAGCTCTGGCAAAACGGACTGCCGGTAAGACAGGCCGGCGGAAAAAGCCGGAGGCGGAACACGCGGCCCGGGCCGCTCCCCAGGACAAAGACACCGGCAGCAAGGCACAGGAACTTCTGGAACAGGCGCGCACAGAGCCGAAACCCGAATGGGAGGTCGCGGAACAGGTCGTGCTGCTCCCGCTGGACAGGCTCCGGCCGTTCAAAAACCACCCGTTCAAAGTAAACGATGAGGACGAGCTGATGCAGGACACCATCGACAGCATCATGGCGGGAGGCGTGATCAACCCGATTCTGGTACGCCCGGCGGAGGACGGCAAATTTGAAGTCGTCTCCGGACACCGCAGGTTCCGGGCATCGGAGCTTGCCGGAAAGGCGGACATCAAAGCCATCGTCCGGGAAATGGACGACGATACCGCCGTGATTACCATGGTGGACAGCAACCTGCAAAGAGAGAACATTCTCCCCAGCGAGCGGGCGTTTTCCTACCGCATGAAGATGGAAGCCCTGACCCATCAGGGACAGCGCACCGACCCGACTTTGCGCCAAGTTGGCGCAAAGTTCAGAACAGCAGAGCTGGTCGGTCAGCCGGCCGGCGACAGCGCCCGGCAGGTACAGCGGTTTATCCGTCTGACGGAGCTGATTCCGCAGCTGCTGGATATGGTGGACAGAAAAGAGCTTGCCTTCAATCCGGCAGTCGAGCTGTCCTACCTGAAAACCCATGAGCAGGAGCAGTTTCTCGACGCCATGGACTACGCGCAGGCGACGCCGTCACTTTCGCAGGCGCAGCGCCTCAAGCGTTTGAGCCAGAACGGACAATGCACACTGGAAGCCATGTATGAAATCATGGATGAGGAAAAGAAAAGCGAGCTCGACCGCATAACCATCCGCGGCGATGTGCTGCGGAAGTATTTTCCGAAGTCCTACACACCCCTGCAGATGCAGGAGACCATCATCAAACTGCTGGAAGCCTGGCAGAAAAACAGAGCGCATCAACAGGAGCGCTGAAAGGAGTTTTTATGGCAAATATCACACTGAACATCGAGGGAGATCTGAACATCTATGTCAGCGAGGAGGACGGTCAGCCGGACAGCCTGTATCTGGACGGCATGGACGGCGTTCCCGAAACGCTGCGCATCCATCTGGAAGCCGACGGCGAAGACGATGAAAGCAAGGCGGAGGTCATCTACGCCATTCCCGGCGCAGCGGCTATCAGCATGACGCTGTATGAGGCGTTGACGCTGGCGCTGAACAGCGGCGGCGCGGACAGTCTGGAGCTGATGCCGGTTTCGGGCATTTTCATTGCCTTTAACAGCGATGACGTCATTATCGACCAGAGCGGCGACTGCTATCTTGCCGGCCCCGGCATCATCTTTGCGCTGGAGGACGGCGATATTGTTTCGCTGGATGAGGAGGACAAAAAGCTGATCACCCAGGTGCTGGAGGACGGGACTGCCGAACTGACCAACGGCGCGGAAATCCGCTGCGCCTTCGGGCTGTGAGGTCTGCCCATGAAAGAATTTGAAGTCACCATTACCGAAACGCTTCAGAAGTCCATTACGGTTGAGGCAGCAACCAGAGAGGAAGCGCAGGCAATGGTCGAGGAAATGTGGGATAAGGGGGATGTGGTGCTGGACGCCGATCACTTCGTCGGCGCAGAGTTCAGCTGCAATGACGGACAGGAAATCGAGGCGGACAAGCCCATTGAGGTACTGCTCGTGGAACCCGGACAGTATGCCAGGATGACCACCATCGGCTCCTCCCTTGAGGATATGCAGGAGGTCGTGGGCGGCTACATTCAGGAGGCTCCCTTCTTCCTCGATTCGGTCACATTGGTCTGCAACGAGGAAGGCAAGATTTCCGGCCTGCCGCTGAACCGCGCAATCCGGGACGATGACGGAAAAATCATCGATGTTGTCGCCGGAACCTTTTTCATCTGCGGCGCGGAGGGCGATCACTTCTCCTCCATTCCGAAGGAGCTTCAGAAAAAGTATGAGGAGAAGTTCAAAAAGCCGGAGGCGTTTCTGAAGATGGGGCGCAGTATCATGGCGATTCCCACGGAGCCCACGGCGTCCAATCCGAAGCCGGACAGGAAAGCGCCGGGCATGGAGCTGTAACCGCCGTCCGGAAAGTATGCAGAGAAAGGAGATGATGCACCTTGCAGGAGGAGGTTGAAAACAGAACCGTCACGCTGACCATATCCGGCGCAAAGCTGACAGGACGCACACTCAAGTGGGCAATCCGTCAGTTTCTGAATCACCACAGCAAATCGCAGGCAAAAAAAGCCCAGGCCGCAGCAATCACGCCGCGCGGCAAACAGTCGGTAGCAGAGCTGGTCGGTCAGAATCAGGGCGTTCAGAACATCGAGATCAGCGATAAAAACATCAAGGACTTTGACCGTGTGGCCCGGAAATACGGCATCGACTATGCCGTCAAGAAGGATACCACCGAAGAAATCCCCAAGTATCTGGTCTTTTTCAAGGCGCGGGACGGCGACGCACTGAACGCGGCGTTCCGGGAATACTCGGCGGTCGTTGCGAAAAAGAAGGAACGTCCGTCTGTCATTCAGAAGCTGCGCGCGATCAATCCGCTGGAGCAGGCAGTGAAAAAGGACAGGGTTCGGCACAAGGACAAGGGGCTGGAGCTATGAGACTGGATAAAAAGCTGAAAAAGAAACTGCTCCTGAACGCGCCCTATGTCCTGTTCGTATACCTGTTTGACAAGGCGGCGCAGGGCATACGCCTTGCCCCCGGCACGGACGCCAGCCAGAAACTCCTGCATCTGGCTGACGGCTTCGGCAGCGCCTTTGCCTCACCGCTGCCCAGCTTCCACCCGATTGACCTGCTCATCGGCATCGCCGGTGCGGTCATCATGTGGGTGGTTGTGTATGTCCGGGGCAAAAACGCCAAGAAGTTCCGCAAGAACACGGAATACGGCTCCGCCCGCTGGGGAACGCCGGAGGACATTGAACCGTATATGGACCCGGACTTCCGGAACAACATCATTCTGACCCAGACGGAGCGGCTGACGATGAACAGCCGGCCCAAGGACCCCAAGACAGCCCGGAACAAAAACGTGCTGGTCATCGGCGGTTCCGGCTCCGGTAAAACGAGGTTCTTTGTGAAGCCGCAGCTCATGCAGCTCCACAGTTCCTATGTGGTCACTGACCCGAAAGGAAGTCTCCTGGTCGAGTGCGGCCGGCTGATGGAGCACGCAGGATACAAGATCAAGGTGTTCAACACTATCAACTTCAAAAAGTCGATGCACTACAATCCTTTCGCCTACATTCACAGCGAGAAGGATATTCTGAAGCTGGTCAACACCCTGATTACCAACACCAAGGGCGAAGGAAAAGGAGGCGATGATTTCTGGCTCAAGGCGGAGACCCTGCTTTACACGGCGCTGATCGGCTACATCTACTATGAAGCGCCGAAGGAGGAACAGAACTTCGCAACACTTGTGGAATTCATCAATGCAATGGAGGTGCGTGAGGATGATGAAACCTTTGAAAACAACGTAGATATCGCATTCCGGGAGCTCGGCGAGCGTGACCCCAACCACTTTGCCGTGCGCCAATGGCGAAAATACAAGCTGGCCGCCGGTGTTGTATGCTTTAGGAGACTTCTTAATCAGTCGATTGGGAAGTCTCCTAAAACATATAACGAAGAAAGGAGAATCCGAATGGACACAAGAATGATTACTGCCCTTTATGAACGTTTAAGCCGTGACGATGATGTAGAGGGCGAATCTAACAGCATCCAGAACCAAAAGAAGCTGTTAGAGGAATATGCAAAACAACACGGCTTCCCGAACCCTGTCCACTTTACGGACGATGGCATAAGTGGAACTTGCTTTGACAGACCCGGCTTTTTGGAAATGATGAAGCAAGTCGAAGCCGGACGAGTTGAATATCTGTGCATTAAGGATATGAGCCGTTTGGGACGTGACTATCTGAAAGTCGGTCAGATTATGGAAATTCTCCGACAGAAAGGTGTCCGCCTTATCGCAATCAATGACGGCGTGGATAGTGCCAGAGGTGACGATGATTTTACTCCGTTCCGTAACATCATGAACGAGTATTACGCACGAGACACAAGCCGTAAAATTCGCTCTACTTTCCAGTCAAAGGGCAAATCCGGCAAGCACGTCACAGGCTTGGTCATCTATGGCTATCTCTGGAATGAGACCAGAGACCAATGGCTTGTGGACGAATATGCCGCAGGAGTTGTGAAGCGTATCTTCCAGATGACCATTGACGGCATGGGTCCTTATCAGATTGCCGCCAAGCTGAAAGAGGAACAAATTCTTATTCCCTCCGCTTATTTGGCAACCCACAATGAGGGCGTAAACAAGACCAAGACTTTCAAGGATGTATATGGATGGGGTTCTTCCACCGTAGTGAACATTCTGGACAAGCGAGAATATCTCGGTCATACAGTCAACTTCAAGACCCGAAAGCACTTCAAGGACAAGAAAAGTCATTATGTGCCGGAGGACGAATGGTTAATCTTTGAGAATACCCACGAAGCTATCATTGACCAAGAGACTTTCGACCTTGCACAGAAAGTCCGCAGCAATGTTCGCCGTTATCCCGATGGATGGGGCGATGTAGCACCGCTGACAGGCTTGATGTATTGTGCTGATTGTGGCGGTAAGATGTATGTCCACCGTACCAACAACGGAAAGCGTATCTCTCAGTACACTTGTTCCAAATACACGAAAGTCCCTTGTGGAACGCTCTGCCCGACACAGCACCGCATCAATGAAAGTGTGGTTCTGGAACTGATTTCTGACCTACTGAAAGCGATTGCGGAGTATGCCAAGCACGACAGGGATGAATTTGTCCGAGTGGTACAGGAAGCACAGGACAGTCACATTGCCTCTGATGTGAAAAGGCAGAAAACCAAGCTGAACACAGCGAAGCAAAGGTTGAACGAACTGGAAGTCCTGCTCTGTAAAATCTATGAGGACAACATCCTGGGCAAGCTGCCGGATGCCAGATATGCTACTCTGGATGCCCAATACGCAAAAGAACAGGCAACGCTGAAAGGTGAGGTTGCCACTCTGGAAGATTTTCTTGCAAACCATGAGAAGAACAAGAAATCTGCGGAGCGTTTCATTTCTCTAATTGAGAAATATGAGAACTTCGACAATCTGACCCTTGCCATGCTGAATGAGTTTATTGATAAAATCCTTGTCCACGAGCGAGACCGCAAAGGCAGCCGAGAGACAACACAGGAAGTCGAGATTTATTTCAACTTTGTTGGAAAGTTCGTCCCTCCGACTTATGCCGAAGCAGAGCTTACCCCCGAAGAACTGGAAGAACTCCGCAAGCGTGAAGAACGCAAGGACAGACTTCATCAGAACTATCTTAAACGCAAGGCAAGCGGCGCTCAGAAACGCTACGAGGATAAAATCAAGGCAAAGAAAAAGGCTGAAATGGATGCCAAGAAAAATGCTATCCGAGCCGAAGATGTGGCAAGGGGCGTGTTCATTCCAGTAAGCAATATGCCGAAGCTGGAGCCGCAAATTGCACCGCAGAAAGGAGCTTAATTATATGGAACTGAATTATATCAAGTGTGGGGATTACTATATTCCCGACATCCGGCTGAAACACCCGAATATCCGTCTCGGTCATTATGGGATGCTTCGCAAGGCATTTCTGAAAGACCATAATCCCATCCTTTTTAGTGAGTTGGTATTGAGTGAAAAGCTCTTTGAGCATTGTGCCGAGATTGAAGCTGCTGCAAGAACACGCTTGGAGCTGATCGTGCCGGAGCTTGCCAAGAGAAACGGCGTAACGGAACAACTGAAAGCCGAGAACCAGTTAGAATGGGTTCGTCAGATGAACGCCTGCAAAGCACAGGCAGAGGAAATCATCAAGTACGAACTTATCTACTGTTAAGATAGGAGGACACCATGATTTTAGAAGCAATTTACAGCGGAGAGATTTATCCGGCTGAAACGGTTGTGCCGGAAAGTGACGAATTTAGTCATGCCAATGAGGAAATCAGCAGGACAATGAATTTCTTTCAAGAGAAGTTGAGCCATGAGGACTATGAACTGCTTGAAAAGCTCTGCGACCATCATGCAGATGCCAGTCTCATGGTAAGTCAAGAACATTTCAAATACGGCTTTACAATGGGCGTTCTGCTGATGTGCGAAATCTTCCACAGCCCATTCTTCCCAAAAGCCGACTAAGGAGAAAAGTATGGCTCTGATAAAGATGTTATTCAAAATATTGGCTCTGCCGCTGATGTTGGCAGTAACCATCATTCAATGGGTGGGTATCTTCTTCACGAGCTTCTCTGCAATCATCTTCAATCTGCTTGCAGGGCTGATATTCCTAATCACGGTTATCGGTTTTGTGTTCGGTGTAACTGCCGGAGCAGAAGCAGTAAAGATGCTGACAGTTGCGTTTGTGGTATTCATCATCCCACATATCGCTGAATGGCTGATTGTCAGAGTTGCAGCCCTAAACTTCGAACTGCGTGAATTTATCAAGTCCTAACCCCACAATTTCATATCGTAAACAAAGCGACAGGTATTTCCTTGTGAAGTCTCTGTCGCTTTTAATTTTTCAAAATTCAAGGAGGAACAACACTATGAAGATGAACATTTTTGAGAAGAAGGCTCTGTACTCTTTCGGATGCCCCAATCACGAAGCAACGGTTGAACGTCTCCAGATGATTGCTGCCATGACACCCGATTACGAGACCAAGAAGTTCTTCTTGGGTCTGTCAATCAAACTGGACACGGACGATGCGAAGCGTTGGTATCAGTGCTTCTTCCGCACTCTACGAGAGGAAATGGAACTCTACTACGATGCGGAGCTGACCATGAAGCTGGCAGAAGTCAGCACCTATGATATGGAGGACGATTATGGCGAAGCTGACGAAGTATGAGAAAGAAACCATCATCCTTTTTAACGAGGGCGAGGATGAAGCAAGTATCTACACCTACAATGCCGGATTGCGTAAGCGACTGGCGAATTTCAGTAAGAAACACCCCGACTTGTGCCGACTGGAAAAGTCCTGCGATCAAGGCGGGGTTTCTTATGTTCTGGACAAGTCCAGACTTTCCATCCGTCTGCAACCTCCGATGAGCGAGGAGCGCAGACAGAAAGCAAGTGAATACGCAAAACAGAATGGCTTTAATGCAAAAGCCGACAATGACTAAGGAGGACTACACTATGATGATGAGCATGAACGAAAAGAAAATCCTGTTTGCTTTCGGTTGCCCGAAGCGTGAACTGACCGTTGCGAGACTTCGCCACGCCGCAGCTCTGGCAGTTGACCCTGCCGCAAAGAAAGACTTCTTCACTCTGGCAATCAAGCTGAATGAAGATGCTACCGATGACTGGTATCGCAACTTCTTCTACAATATGAGATTGGAGGTTGAGCGTATGCCCCATCATAAGTATGTGCCGGATAATCAGCCTGTCCGTGTGGATATGTCTGTTCGTGACTACCACAGGAGCGTAAAGGAACGCATCAGAGAACAGCAAATGCGTTCCAGACGAACAATGAAATAATGTAGCGTTTAGGTCAATTCTGCGGTCAAAATGTCGGGTCTGTACTTGATGTTTTGACCGCAACTACATAGCAAGGTATAAAGCATCAAACTTAGCCCCTGTTGATAAAAATAATTTGCGAACGCCAATTATTCGGTTGAAAAATTCACAATTATCCGGTATAATATTTTTCGTTATGCTTGGAGGTGTGAAATGAAGTTAAGCTACGACAAGTTATGGAAACTGATGATAGATAAACGGATGAAGAAATATCAGCTAAGAGAACTTGCCTGTATCAGTAGCAATTCGATGGCAAAGTTGGGAAAGAATCAGATTGTAAGTTTAGAAGTCCTTATGAAAATCTGTGATGTTCTGGACTGCGATATTGGTGATGTATGTTCCTTTGAAAAGGAAAAGAATGAGCATGAGTAGAGACCAAAAGACGGTTTCATATAATATGAGCCGTATAAAATGCAAAGACACAGCAATCGAAGTCCTTTTACGAAAAGAGCTATGGCAAAGAGGTCTAAGATACAGAAAAAACTCAAAAAAAGTGTTTGGTAAACCCGATATTGTTTTCATATCCAAGAAGATTGCCGTATTCTGCGATAGCGAGTTTTGGCATGGATATGATTGGGAGAACAGAAAGCACGATTTCAAGAAGAACCAAGATTTTTGGATACCGAAAATCGAAAGAAATATCCAACGAGATTGTGAAGTAAATGAACATTTGCAATCTGAAGGCTGGCTTGTTCTCCGCTTTTGGGGGAAAGACATAAAAAAGAATTTATCGGCGTGTGCTGATGAAATTGAAAGGGCATGGAAAGAAAGATGAACACGAAATACAAATCTATTGACTTGTTTGCCGGTATCGGTGGTATTCGCATGGGTTTCGACAGAGCCTTTGGAGAAGAATCCATTGAGACTGTTTTCGTAAGTGAATGGGATGTTCACGCACAAAAAACCTACAAAGCAAACTACTCTGACGATTTTGAGATTGCAGGAGATATTACCCAGATTGATGAAAAGGATATTCCTGCATTTGATATTTGTCTGGCAGGTTTCCCTTGTCAGGCATTTAGCCTTGCCGGACAAAGAAAAGGATTTGACGATGACTATAAAGGCAACTGCAGAGGGACTCTTTTCTTAGATGTTGCTCGCATTTGTGAGTATCATAAACCTAAAGTGATTTTCTGTGAGAATGTGAAGGGATTGGTTATCCATGACAGAGGAAGAACCTTCAAAATCATCTGCAAAACATTTGAAGAGCTTGGATATAAAGTTTTTTCTAAGGTGCTAAACAGTAAGGATTTTGGTGTTCCACAGAACAGAGAAAGAATTTATATCGTAGCTTTTAGAAATGATATTGCTCCAGAAGATTTTATTTTCCCGGATGTTGTTGACGATACCAAACGTATCAGAGATATTATCGAGGAAAACCCTGTTCCTGCAAAATATTATTTGAGTGATGTTTATGTTGAAACTCTGAAAAATCACAAGGCTCGACATGAAGCTAAAGGCAATGGCTTCGGATATGAGATTCGTGAATGGGATGGAATTGCCGGTGCTATCGTGTGCGGTGGTATGGGACGAGAAAGAAACTTGCTTATTGATAAGCGTCAAACTGACTTGACCCCAACAACACATATCAAGGGAGAAATCAATAAAGAGGGCATTAGAAAAATGACTCCTCGTGAATGGGCAAGATTGCAAGGCTTCCCAGATGATTTCAAACTTCCTCTTGCGGATGTTCATCTTTACAAGCAATTTGGTAATAGCGTAACAGTAAATGTTATTGAAGCGATTGCCAGAGAAATCAAAAAAGTATTGATGAAATAATTGGGAGGTTGGAAATGAAACTGACAGGAAATAAAGGCGAATGGAGCGAGTTTTACGCTTTTGTAAAACTACTATCGACCGGAAAGCTCTACGCCGCAGATGAAAAAGTAAATAGGATTGATAATGTCTACTTTCCTATTTTGAAAATATTAAGAAGTGAAGATTCCGGACTTGATATGGAATATGTCATCAGCTCCGATGACGGCTCTGTAGAAGTCCATTGGCGCGCAGAAACTGTTAGAAATCTTCCACAGAATACATTGAGAAGAATGGCTGCTTACCTTTACAGTAGCATTGTTGCCGGTGGAAGTCGTGCATTTGAAATTGAGGAATCTGATAAGATAATGCACGAATTAGCCTGTTCCAAAATTGCAGCTCCATCGACTGATAAAACAGATATAACGATGCAGCTCCATGACATTCACACAGGATATGATCCGATTTGTGGCTTTAGCATCAAATCAGAATTAGGCAGTCCTCCAACACTTCTCAATGCTTCTGGTGCTACAAATTTTGCATTTGAAGTTATCGGATTGACCGATGAACAGATGGAATTTGTCAACGGAATAAATACAAGCACAAAGATTATTGACCGTATTGAAAAAATATGTGAATACGGAAAAATGGAGTTTCGCAAAGCACTAAACAGCAACTTTGCAGGAAATCTGATGTTGATAGATACTTACATGGATGATATGATTGCGGATTTGCTTCTTGATTATTATCGCAACAATGGACAAGACTGCAAAACACTTGTAAGCAGACTTGAAAGCAGAAATCCTATCGGTTATCCAAGAAAAGGAATGTATGAATACAAGTTTAAGAAATTCCTTTGCTCGGTAGCTTTAGGAATGATGCCGTCTAAAATTTGGGATGGGCATGACGAAGCAAACGGCGGATATGTAATTGTTAAAGATGATGGAGATGTTGTCGCATATCACATTTACAACAGAGATGCGTTTGAAACATATCTTCTCAATAACACAAAGTTTGAGCGTGGCTCAACATCGAAACACGGATTTGCTTCTATCTACAAAGAAGCAGATGGAAAAATGTATATCAATCTCAATCTGCAAATCAGATTTATTTAACCAAATAATGACCAAGCCAAAGGCGATCAACCGTAAAAAGTTGGTCGCTTTTGTTTTGCTCATTTTGAAAGGAGGTTGCCCAGATGCCCAATGAAGAATTGGAAAAACTGAAACAGAAGCAACACAGGTTGGAGAAGAAGCTGACCGCAGCCAAGCACAAGGAAAAGCAGTTGGAACACAAGCTGAAACAGTTGACACGAAGCGAACGAACCCACAGACTTTGCACTCGTGCCGGAATGTTGGAGAAGTTTCTGCGAGAGCCGACCCTGCTGACGGACGATGATGTGATGGAGCTTTTGACTTTTATTTTCCATGACCAAGCCGTTCAAAAGAAGTTGGACTTGCTAATTGAGAAGCGAGAAAAAGAAGCGACAACGGAGGACAGCGAGGTTTAACCCCTCGTTAGAGGGCGCAATTATACACCACCTAAAGGTTGTGATTGCGTTCTGCCGAAAGCTCCTGCCGGAAGCCGATGATTTTCGCAGAAGTCCTCTCTGCTCCAATCATCCAGAGGAAGCTACACTTCCCCTGCGCTGACTTTGTCAGCTACCCCTTTGTGGACTTGCCGCCGATGAACGATTGCAAGCAATCATCCATCGACAGCAAGTTTATATTTTCACCCCGACCGTGCTGAAAAGTATCGGTCATTTTTTATTTCCCCGAAAGGAGGTTCAAACAAAATGCCAGTACCCCATCTGAACATAAGAATTGTTCAGAGAAGCAAAGGCAGTTCTGCTGTTGCCGGAGCTGCCTATCAAGCCGGAGAGAAATTGTTTTCCGAGTATGACCAGAAGAACAAAGACCACCGCAGAAAACAGCATGAAGTTGTTTACACGGAAATCATGCTTCCGGCAAATGCCCCACCCGAATATGCAGACCGAGCAACGCTCTGGAACTCTGCCGAGGAAGTGGAGAAGCAATGGAACTCTCAGCTTGCAAGGCGATTTGTGATTGCCCTGCCGAGAGAAGTTCCTCTTGAAATGTGTCCGCAGATGTTAAAGGAATACTGCGAGGAACACTTCGTCTCCAAAGGAATGTGTTGTGATATTGCAATCCATGACCCTGACCCACCGGGACACAATCCTCATTGTCACATTATGCTGACTATGCGAGCCATTGATGAAAATGGAAAGTGGATGCCAAAGAGCCGCAAGGTTTATGACCTTGACGAGAACGGTGAGCGTATCAAACTTCCATCCGGCAGATGGAAAAGTCATAAGGAAAACACAGTCGATTGGAACGAACAGTATCACGCAGAGGAATGGAGACACGGATGGGAAGTTACCCAGAATAAATATCTGGAGCTTGCCGGAAGTCCCGAACGAGTGGATATGCGTTCTTATGCCAGACAAGGAATTGATGTTATCCCGACCGTTCACATGGGAGCTGCTGTCTCCGCTATGGAACGCAAAGGCATTGAAACCAATATCGGCAATCTCAACCGTGACATTAAATCTGCCAACAGTCTGATGGCAGCCATCCGCAAAACCATTAAGTCTCTGCTTGAATGGATTGCTGATGTTAGCGAAGCCACGAAAGAAGCACTTGCCGAAATGCGTGAGCATAACGCATCCCCGACACTTGCCGGATTGCTCAACGAATATCTCAATGTCAGAAAAGAGGAACGTCGTGACTGGTCTCGTTACGGACAGAACAAAGGCAGTCTTGCTGATGTGCAGGCAGTTTCCAAAGCTGTCGCATATTTGAGAGACCACAATCTCTACACGCTGAAAGATTTGGATGAAGCCCTACAAGAAGTAAATAGCAGAGCTGCTACAATCCGAAGTGCGACCAAGTCAGCCGAGAACCGAATGAAAACCATTACGCAGATTCAGAAAGCTGTCTCCGTCTGCATGGAACACAAGCCTGTCAAAGACAAGTATGTGAAAATCGGATGGAAAGCGGCACAGGCTGTTTATGCCGAGACCCACAAGGATGCTCTTGCCGCTTTTGACAAATCGTTCCGTTTTCTTAAAAAACAAGGACTTGACCTTCGTGTAGATCTGACTGCGTTGCAATCAGAATTTGACACTCTGGCAAAGTCCGTTGAAGAAAACAATGCGAAGCTGTCCGAAGTCAAAGCCGAGCTTCAGCCGCTGAAAGATGTCCGCTACTGGATAAGCAAAGTGATTGAGCCGGAACAGGGCGAGGTTGAAAAGAAACCGGAGCCGAAGCACTCCGTCACGGAAAAGATGAAGTATCTGCAAGAGCAGAAGAAACAGCCGGAGCAGAAATCTCCGCAGCACAATCAGAAAAAACAGAATATGGAACTCTAACAGGCACTTGCCGTTTTCTTTGCGAAAATGTCGAGTGCCTTTTTTGTTTCCCGAAAGGATGATGCAATGAATGTATTTGAAGCAGTAAAAGGTAATGTTACCACCCGACAGGCGGCAGAGATGTACGGCATCCGTGTCAATCGAAAAGGCATGGCTGTCTGCCCTTTTCACAATGACAAAAATCCGAGCATGAAAGTGGATATGCGTTTTCATTGCTTCGCTTGTCAGGCAGATGGCGATGCAGTTGATTTTGTTTCACGCTTGTACGGACTTCCTTGCAAAGAAGCCGCTATGAAGTTGGCTGATGATTTTGGTATCAGCTATGACAGCAGACAGAAACCATCTGTCAAAGCCAAGATACGAGAGCCAACACCCGAACAGAAATATCAAGGAGAAGAAAATCAATGCTACAAGGTCTTAACGGATTATTTCCATCTTCTCCAAGAATGGGAAAGTAAGTACGCACCAAAACAGCCGGATGATGTGTGGCATCCGCTGTTTGTGGAAGCCTTGCAAAGAAAGAGCTATATCGAATATCTCATTGATACTTTGATTGATGGCTCTAAAGAAGAAAGACAGGCTCTTGTAGCGGAGCAAAGAAAAGAGGTGATGAAACTTGAACAGCGAATTGCAGAATACCGTGGAAGAAGTCCGAAACAGTTTGGAGCAGAGCCAGAAAGGTAAGGTTTACAACACCGCCGCCAATTACAAGAGGGTTCTGCAATGCGACCCTCTGCTAAAAGGAGCAATCCGAAAAAATTTGCTGACGGAGCGAATTGATATTGTAAAGCCCCTCGGTTGGTATCGTGACAGCACCACCCTAACCGATGTGGATATAAAATATCTGGTTCTGTATTTTGAAGAAAACTACGGACTGACCGTTGAGAAGAAAATCATAGATGCGATAACGGTGATCGCCAACGAAAACCGTTATCATCCAGTCTGTGATTTTCTTAATTCTCTGAAATGGGACGGACAGGAACGCATCCGTCATTGTCTGCATCACTTCCTCGGTTCAGAAGAAAATGAGTACACTTATGAAGCATTGAAGCTGTTCATGCTCGGTGCAATCTCACGAGTATTCAAGCCGGGATGCAAATTTGAAGTCATGCTCTGTCTGGTCGGCGGTCAAGGTGCAGGAAAGTCCACATTCTTCCGTCTGCTTGCAGTCAACGATGATTGGTTCTCTGATGATTTGAAGAAGCTGGACGATGATAATGTTTACCGCAAGATGCAAGGGCATTGGATAATCGAAATGTCCGAAATGATTGCCACGGCAAATGCCAAGAGCATTGAGGAAATCAAGTCCTTTCTGAGCCGACAAAAGGAAACATACAAGATACCGTATGAGACCCATCCGGCAGACAGAAAGCGACAATGCGTGTTTGGAGGTTCTTCCAACACACTTGATTTTCTTCCGCTTGACCGCACCGGCAATCGTCGTTTTCTTCCTGTCATGGTTTGCCCGGAACAGTCCGAGGTTCACATTCTGGAAGATGAAGCTGCATCCAGAGAATATATCATTCAGATGTGGGCAGAAGCGATGGAGATTTATCGAAGTGGAAATTTCAAGCTGAAACTCAGCCGTTCAACAGATGAATTTCTGAAAGCCCATCAGAAAGAGTTTATGCCGGAGGACACCAAAGCCGGACAGATTATTGACTATCTGGAACGCTATTCCGGCAATACAGTCTGCTCCAAGCAGCTTTATCGTGAAGCTCTGGGGCATGACTATGACGAGCCGAAGCAATGGGAATTGCGAGAAATCAACGATATTATGAATAATGCCGTCACAGGTTGGAGGGCATTTGCAAACCCTCGCTATTTCCCAGAGCCATACCGCAGACAGCGAGGTTGGGAACGCATCCCCATTGACAACGAGACTGACAACAACACAGGAGAATTTCACGAACTTTCAGAAGCAGAAATGCAACAGCTTGAACTTCCGAAAGAATGGTTGGAATAAAAAATGACTGTTCGTTGTCGGGCAAATTGTCAAGCCTGTTGTCGGTCTGGTTGTCGGGCAGAAATCGAAAATCCCTTGATATTAGGGCACTTTTCTATCTCTGACAACAATGACAACAGAAATATAAAAGAAAAAGTAAATAGTAAAAAGATAGATAAGCCCGATTAAGAAAAAAGGTTTTCAGAAGTCCGTTGTCGGTACTTCGTTGTCAGACCTTTCCTTGTCGGGCTTTTCTCATTTCAAGGAGGTATTCAATGAACACAAACGCAATCCAGACCAACGCACAGCACACACAGCCTTGTTTCCGCAAGACCATCGACAAGACCACATATATTGTCCGTGTTCACTTTAACGAGAACGCAAAGGAGACGATGGCAGACAAAATCAAAAGGCTGCTCCGTGAGGAGGTGGCGAAAATGTGACTTTTTTGTAAACATGATTAAAAAGTCCTTGACAATTTGCATCAGGCAAAACAGCTAAATCGATCAATATTTCCGCCGGTGCGCGCCTTGCTCCCTTTGACATTCAGGAGCTTCGGGAGATCACCATGTATGATGAACTGGAGCTGGATACGCTTGGCGGAACCAAAAAGGGCGATACCCAGAAGACCGTGCTGTTCCTCATCATGAGCGACACGGACAGCACCTTTAACTTCCTCATTTCCATGATTTACAGCCAGCTCTTTAATCTGCTCTGTGAAAAGGCGGATGACGAGTTCGGCGGGTGTCTGCCGATTCATGTGCGCTGCCTCATTGACGAGTGCGCCAACATCGGTCAGATTCCCAATCTGGAAAAGCTGATGGCGACCATCCGAAGCCGTGAGATTTCCGCCTGCCTGGTGCTGCAAGCACAGTCCCAGCTCAAAGCTATCTACAAGGACAACGCCGATACCATCATCGGCAACATGGATACCTCCATCTTCCTGGGCGGCAAGGAGCCGACTACCCTCAAGGAGCTGGCCGCCGTGCTGGGCAAGGAGACCATCGACACCTACAACACCGGCGAGAACCGTGGGCGGGAAACTTCCCACTCGCTCAACTATCAAAAATTGGGGAAAGAGCTTATGAGCCAGGATGAACTGGCCGTCATGGAC
>OKWJ01001010.1_pt1 | contig 24312 bp, 20 predicted proteins | sample 1607121 | NCBI WGS metagenome assembly OKWJ01 (sample SAMN04414080, study PRJEB24778) | human gut metagenome | material: faecal | host: Homo sapiens | reverse complement strand
TATCCTCCTTAATTACCTAAATTCTTTTATTTCTATCACTACAAGGAGAACATCTTCGCCCCACCCTTGTTTGTATATATACTAGCACAATCAAAGTGCAAAGTCAATATATTTACTTACAATTGTCAGGCGACTTACGCCCCTCAAAAAGAATCTTAAATCGTGCCAAACAAGCCAAATTCCGGCATATAAAAAGAGCGTAAAACGACACCACCAATAGGAGGGGCGTTCTACGCTCAAAGTTTTTATAAATCTCCCAATTGAATCTTTGCAATCAATTTATCAATCGGAGTTAATTCCGTATTTGTTGCATAATAGTGAACAATAGTCAAATCATCCTCAACAAAAAGCGTGAATAATTCATATTTTTGACATGATAAATCATGTTCATACTAATCACACTATGCTAAAGTATAACAATAAGATTATATGAGGAGGGTTACCATGAACATATTAAAAAAACAAACCATCAGTATCGGTTTATGCTTTGCGCTTGCCGTATCGACATTTAGTGCCTTTACTCCGGCAACGGCGGCTGCAAAAGCAAAACTGGTCAAAAAGAAACTTACATTAACCGTTGGACAAAAGAAAAAGATTTCGATAAAATCAAAAAAGAAAAAAGCAAAATATTCTTTCAAAGCTTCCAACAAAAAAGCTTCCGTAAGTAAATCCGGCGTTATCACGGCAAAAAAAGCCGGCAAAGTTAAAATTACCGTAAAAGAGAAGTTGAAGAAAAAAACAAGAAAGGTGGGAACCATTACGGTTACTATCAAAAAGAAAATAGCACAAAACACGACAGTTCCGGCACTTAATACGCCAACACCCGTCGTTACAGCTACCCCGACAGCGTCTCCGAGCAATGAACCAACTGCCGAACCGACCGCTACCGCTACTGCAACTGCAACACCGACTCCAAAAGTCACCCCTACTCCATTTCCTGAGGACCCTGAATTTTCAAATATTCCAAAAGGTTATACCGCAAAAAATCAGGCTAACAAAGGAGAAGTAGAACGCTTTGAATATGAATCAACAGAATACATCAGTGACGATGAATCCGCTAAGAAGACACCAATTGACCGCTATGCTATGGTTGTTCTTCCAAAAGACTATTCAAAGGCAAAAAAATATCCGGTTGTTTATATGCTCCACGGATTAAGCGACACGCCAGAATCCATGGTTGGAAACGGAATTCTTAATGATGGTGCAGGTACACAGTATGTGGTATGGAATGCCATTGCCAATGGTGATGTCAAAGAATGTATCGTCGTTTATCCATGTGTATGCTGCAACGAAGAAGGAAAAAGCAACTTTAACACGGATGCAAAAACAGCCTCTTATTATGACTACATCATTAATGATTTGACAAAGGTATTGATGCCTGCCATTAATAAAGAATATTCCACACTGACCGGACGTGAAAATACGGCGGTTTGTGGATTTTCTATGGGAGGACGCGAGACATTGAACATTGGTATAAGACGTCCTGATTTATTTAGCGGCATCGGATTATTTAACCCGGCACCGGGTGCCTTAGATGGCGGTGACATGCTTACCAAGGCAGATTTAAAACTTGCCGATGAATATTTAAATAGCACTTACATTCAGATTACAAAAGGTGCTGCCGACACAGTTGTTGGCAGTAATCCAACCAATTATTACAATGCACTAAAGGCTGCCGGCATCCCATGTTCCTACTATGAAACAATGGGCGGCGACCCTGCAGGCAAAGGAAACGGTGGTCACTGGGCAACTGTATACCAGCACGGTTTGTATAATTTCTTAAAACGTATTTTCAAGTAAAAAAGAAAGGGGATTCTGAAACATGAAAAAAACATTTCTCTGCTTCAGTTTGTCCTTTGCACTTTTAGCATCTGCCCTGAGCCCATCGTTCTCGGCAGATGTTTTTGCAAAGGCAAAGTTAGCAAAAACAAAAATTACATTAACCGTAGGACAAAAGAAAAAGATTACAATAAAGGGAAAAAAGAAAAAAGCGAAGTACACATTTAAGGCTTCTAATAAAAAAGTTTCGGTAAACAAAAAAGGAGTTGTTATCGCAAAAAAAGCCGGAAAAACAAAAATTACCATAAAGGAAAAACTTAAGAAAAAAACTAAGAAGATTGGGGTCGTTACAATTACAATAAAGAGCAAAGTATCAAATAAAAAGCCAATCACAAGTGCGCAGCCGGCAGCCACAAATTCCGGAAATACCGGTGAAAAATCAACGACTGCACCAACAGCATCAGCCACACCAACACTAACCGCTCCTCCAACCGGCTCTCCGAAGCCTACTGCCACCCCGCGTCCAACAGAAAATCCGGATTATTCTGATCTGCCATCCGGATTCATGAATAAAAACGAGTCTAACAGTGGCACTGTGGAAGAATTCTACTACGATTCTACAGAAGTGTCAGAGGGCGAAACCGTAGAACGTCATGCACGCGTTGCACTGCCAAAAGGATATACCGAGTCAAAAAAATATCCGGTCATCTATATGCAGCACGGTATTTTCGGTAACGAATATTCTCTTACCGGAGACAATACACAATATGTTGCCTGGAACGCTATGGCAAATGATGATATGAAAGATGCCATTGTTGTTTTTGCTAATGTTTGTGCAAACAAAGAAGGAAAAGGAACCGGCTTTAGTTTGGAGCATTACAAAGCCTATGACAACTTTATCAATGACTTAACAAAATGCCTTATGCCTGCTATCAACAAAAAATATTCTACACTGACAGGTCGTGAAAATACTGCTGTCTGCGGTTTTTCCATGGGCGGACGTGTGAGTTTGCAAATTGGATTTGAGCGACCGGATTTATTTGGTTACATTGGTGCTTTTTGTCCGGCTCCGGGTCTTTTGCCTTACACGATGAATGGAGTTACTGAATCCGGATTTTATACGGATTCCACATTTACGCTGCCAAGCGAATATTTAAATGACACATATGTACAGATAACAAAAGGATTTAAAGATGATGTTGTAAAACAGCACCCACTTTTGTATCATCAGGCTCTGCAAAAAACAAACACACCTCATGTTTACTACGAAACGATGGGTGGTGATCCAAGCGGCAGCGGCAGTGGCAACCATGAAAAAGCAGTTTACCAGCATGGTTTCTACAATTTTATGAAAAATATTTTCAAACCAAATGTGACCGTTCCGGCAGGTGCATTAAGAAAAGATGGAGTAAAAGGAACAACGGAAGAATTCGAATACGAGTCCACTGCTGTAGCAGAAGGAAAAACAGTGACAAGAAAAGCCTTAGTTGGACTTCCGGATGGATACAATCCAAAGAAAAAATATCCGGTTGTCTACGGTTTACACGGTTATGGCTGGGGCATCTATAATCTTGCCCAAGATGGTGCCACAGATGTTGTTTGGAACGGCTATGCCAATGATGTTATGGAAGAAGTAATTATGGTTTTCCCTAATATCTGTGCCAATGAATCCGGTCAGGGAGCAGGATACAATCAAGAAACTTATGACGCCTATGACAATTGTGTGAACGATATTGTAAACTGCTTAATGCCTGCCATCAATAAGCATTACAGTGTTAAAACCGGACGTCTCAACACAGCAGTCTGGGGATTCTCAATGGGTGGCAGAGAAGCTTTGAATGCAGGATTTAAACATCCGGATAAATTTGGTTATATCGGTGCCTTTTGTCCCGCTCCGGGCGTTCTCCCATATAGTGCGGAAAAAGGGATTTTTACCGAAGATACTTTCACACTGCCGGATGCTTATAAAGAAAACACGTTAGTTATGATTGTAAAAGGGAAAAATGACACAACAGTAGGTAACAATCCTATCCTTTACCATAAGGCTCTGGAAAAAAATAATGTTCCGCACATTTATTATGAAACCATGGGCGGAGATGCTGTAAACCGCGGAGGTGGCGGCCACCAAAATGTCGTTTATCTGCACGGATTGTATAATTTAATGAAACGGGCTTTCCCATGTAAATGAATTTATGGCTGTGTCAAAACTTGTTGACACAGCCATTTTTATTTTACTTTTTTCGGTTCTTTCTTTACTCACCATACACCGCGCACTCACCAAGTTCCTCTTCAATCCTAAGAAGCTGGTTATACTTAGCCACCCGGTCTGTGCGCGCCGGTGCGCCGGTTTTAATCTGTCCGGCATTCATGCCGACTGCAATGTCCGCAATCGTAGTGTCTTCTGTTTCACCCGAACGATGACTGACAATGGCATTCCAGCCGGTCGTCTGTGTCATTCGAATCGCCTCAAGTGTTTCTGTCACGGTTCCAATCTGATTTGGCTTGATTAAGACCGCATTTGCCGCCTGAAGTTTAATTCCCTTTTCAATACGTTTTGTGTTTGTAACAAACAAATCATCACCAACAAGCTGCACTTTATCTCCTAATTTATCCATGAGTTTCTGCCAGCCCGACCAATCCTCTTCTGCCAATCCATCTTCAATCGAAACAATCGGGTACCTGCGGCACAAATCACACCAAAAATCAATCATTTCATCTGTGCTTTTGTACTCACCGGATTTCCAGAACAAATACTCGCCCGGTCTTCCTGCTTTCACAGCCTCCTCATACATTTCTGTGCTGGCACCATCCATAGCAATCGAAAAATCCTCGCCCGGACGGTATCCTGCTTTTTCAATAGCCCCTGTAATAAAAGAAAGCGCCTCGTCCTCATGAGCAAGATGCGGTGCGAATCCACCTTCATCACCAATGGAGGTGGCAAATCCTTTTTCTGCCAGTAGTTTCTTCAAGGTAGCATATACGTTTGCGCACCACTCAAGACACTGGTGAAAGGAGGATGCTCCTATCGGCATAATCATAAACTCCTGAATCGTTAAACTACTGTCCGCATGTTTTCCGCCATTCATAATATTCATCATCGGAATCGGCATAACACGTGCATTTGGTCCGCCCAGATACTGATACAATGGAACACCGAGCTGTTTTGCTGCCGCCTTTGCCACAGCAAGCGATGTTCCTAAAATGGCATTAGCACCCAATTTTGCTTTGTTTGCGCTTCCATCTTCACGTATCATCAGCGTATCAATTTCCACCTGATTTAATGCATTTTTTCCTTCCAGTTTATCGGCAAGAATGTCATTGACATTTTCTACCGCACGCTTTACGCCATTTCCACGGTAACGCGGCAATTCACTGTCCCGCAGTTCTACCGCTTCAAATGCCCCCGTAGACGCTCCGGAAGGAACAGATGCTCTGCCCGCTGCCCCTCCGCACAATTTTACCTCTACCTCAATCGTTGGATTTCCTCTGGAATCTAAAATCTCTCTTCCTCGTATCGTATTAATTCGAAATGCCTGTATCATAAAAAAAGCCTCCTGTTTTCGATTAGTATAAACAGAAGGCTTCTTTCCTATACAATTATTTTTTGTGCTTTTTATTTTTCTTATTTTCTTCGTCCTCAAACGACTTATCCAACTGCTCTAACAGTTTTTTCTGCTCTTTGGTAAGCTTTGTCGGCACATCCACAACCAAATCCACATAATGGTTGCCTCGCATTTTACGGTTACGAAGGGACGGAACTCCCTTACCACGCAAACGAACTCTTGTGCCGGTCTGTGTTCCTGCCTTTACATTGTATGCGACATCGCCATCAATTGTCGGGATAACCACATCTCCGCCAAGAACAGCTCTTGGATAAGAAATCCGTACGGTTGAGTAAATATCATAATCCATGCGCTGGAAATCTTTGTGGCGTTCTACATATACTTCTACAAGCAAATCACCGCGGGCGCCGCCATTTTTGCCCGGTTCTCCTTTGCCACGCAGGCGAACACTCTGTCCGTGGTCAATTCCTGCCGGAATGCTGACCTGCAATTTCTCTTTTTTGCTTGTATAACCTTGTCCGTGACAATCCGGACATTTTTCCTTAATAATTGTACCTTTACCGCCACATGCCGGACATGTAGTAACATTCTGCACCATTCCGAAAAGTGACTGCTGTGTCTGAACAATCTGTCCTCGTCCGCCGCATCGCTCACATTTAACCGGGCTGGTTCCTGCTTTGGCTCCGCTTCCCCCACAAGTCTTACATTCAACTTTGGATGGAATTTCAATTTCTTTTTCCGTACCAAAACAAGCTTCTTCAAATGTAATTTTTACCTGTGTCCGCAGATTTGCTCCGCGCTGTGGAGCGTTCGGATCTGCACGCCGACTTCTGCCGCCGCCAAATCCTCCACCGAATAAATCTCCGAAAATATCTCCGAAACTGCCAAAGATATCATCCATATTCATATTGGTGAATCCACCACCGCCACCGGCACCACCATCAAAAGCGGCATGACCAAACTGATCATACTGGCGTCTCTTTTCCGGGTCACTTAATACGGCATAAGCCTCAGAAGCTTCCTTGAATTTTGCTTCTGCTTCTTTATCACCCGGATTCGTATCGGGGTGGTACTTTTTGGCTAATACACGATAGGCCTTTTTCAGCGCTGCCTCATCGGCATTCTTGTCTACGCCAAGGACTTCGTAATAATCTCTCTTGTCTGCCATGTCTCCTCCACTCTCTTTCTATCCTTTTACGTGCAAATAACCCGCGTGATTCTCATCATCGCGGGCATTCGCCCTTCTCAGCTCCCAGTTCTCTAATGAGCCGTGATTCTTCGCAGCTTCGCTGCTCATCATCGCGGGCATTCGCCCTATGACAAGAAAACAAATGTTTTTCTCTTGTGCAAGCACAAGAAAATCATTTGTTTCCTTGTCGCACGGCTCATTAGAGTTCGCGGAAGTCTCCGTCTACTACATCGTCGCCGCTGTTATCCTGTGCTGCTCCGGCTCCAGGGTTTGGTCCGGCACCTGCACCGCTCATGTCAGGGCCTGCTCCCTGTGCACCACCGGCTGCCTGCTGTGCCTGCTCGTATACTTTTGCAAATACCTGCTGTGCATTTGTCATCAAAGATTCTTTTGCTGCTTTCAGCTCATCAACATCGGCATCGCTCATGTTCTCCGGTGTTGTACGCTCCAAGATTGCTTTTACTTTATCAATCTCAGCCTGTACTTTTTCTTTCTCTGCTGCATCTACACCATCGCCAACGTCCTGCAATGCTTTCTCAGTCTGGAATACCATACTGTCAGCTTCGTTGCGGGCATCAATGCCTTCTTTTCTCTTCTTATCCTGTGCTTCGAATTCAGCAGCTTCTTTAACTGCTTTTTCGATTTCTTCATCATTCATGTTAGAACCAGCAGTAATTGTGATGTGCTGTTCTTTTCCTGTTCCCAAGTCCTTAGCGGATACATTTACAATACCATTGGCATCGATATCAAATGTAACCTCAATCTGTGGTACTCCACGCATTGCCGGAGGAATACCATCCAAGCGGAACTGTCCAAGAGATTTATTATCTCTAGCGAACTGTCTCTCGCCCTGTACTACATTAATATCTACAGCAGTCTGGTTATCTGCTGCGGTAGAGAAAATCTGACTCTTCTTAGTAGGAATCGTTGTATTTCTCTCGATAAGTTTGGTAGCCACACCACCCATTGTCTCGATAGCCAGTGACAATGGAGTTACATCCAGAAGAAGGATGTCACCGGCACCGGAATCTCCAGCCAGTTTACCACCCTGAATCGAAGCACCAAGTGCTACACACTCATCCGGGTTCAAGGATTTGTTTGGCTCATGTCCGGTCAACTGTTTTACTTTATCCTGTACAGCAGGGATACGTGTTGAACCACCAACCAACAATACTTTTCCTAATTCAGAAGCGGTAATACCGGCATCTTTCAATGCGTTCTGAACCGGTGTTGCTGTTCTCTCTACAAGGTCAGCGGTCAATTCATCGAATTTTGCACGTGTTAAGTTCATATCAAAGTGCTTTGGTCCCTCAGCCGTAGCTGTGATAAATGGCAGGTTGATGTTTGTTGTAGTTGCAGAAGACAACTCTTTCTTTGCTTTCTCTGCTGCTTCTTTCAAACGCTGCATTGCCATCTTATCAGTAGAAAGATCTACACCTTCTGCCTTCTTAAATTCAGAAACCATGTAGTCACATACTTTATTATCAAAGTCGTCACCACCAAGTTTGTTATCACCGGAAGTAGAAAGTACTTCGATGACACCATCACCAATCTCAATGATGGAAACATCAAATGTACCACCACCAAGGTCGTATACCATAATCTTCTGCTCGCCTTCATTATCCAAACCATAAGCAAGTGCTGCTGCTGTTGGCTCGTTGATAATACGTTTTACATCCAAACCTGCAATTTTACCTGCATCTTTGGTTGCCTGACGCTGCGCGTCGTTAAAGTAAGCAGGAACTGTAATTACAGCCTCTGTTACCTTCTCACCACCAAGGTAATTCTCTGCATCACTTTTCAATTTCTGAAGAATCATAGCGGAAATTTCCTGTGGTGTGTATTTCTTGTCATCAATTGTTGCACGGTAATCCGTACCCATATGTCTTTTAATAGAAGAAATAGTCTTCTCTGCGTTTGTTACTGCCTGACGTTTTGCCGGTTCACCAACTAAACGTTCACCAGTCTTTGTAAATGCTACAACAGATGGGGTTGTTCTTGCGCCCTCAGCGTTTGCTACAACAACCGGTTTACCACCTTCCATTACTGCTACACAACTATTTGTTGTTCCTAAGTCAATACCAATAATCTTGCTCATAATAATACTTCCTTTCTGTCTATACCATGACTGTTATTTTCTTTATTAGTTTAACACTTTAACCATACTGTGTCTGACTACTGAATCTTTATACATATAACCCTTTTGGAATTCCTCAATGACCTGATTCGATGCATCTGAATCATCTTCATCATGCATAACAGCATTATGGAAATTCGGGTCAAACTCTTTACCAACTGCCTCAATCGGTGTCACACCAATTTCCTCTAATCCGGTAAGAAGCTGTTTGTAAACGGCTTCAATTCCTTTGGCAAATGGCGTCTCTTTTTCTTCGTCGGAAAGTCCGTCAAAACCTCGCTCCAGGTTATCCACAACCGGAAGCATCTTTTCAACAACCGACTTCGCACCAATTTCAAACATGGCACTTTTTTCTTTTTCCGAGCGGTTTCTAAAGTTTTCAAACTCTGCCAGATTTCTCATCAGGCGGTCATTCAACTCTTCAATCTTTTCATCTTTCTTGTCTTTTTTTGCTTTCTTCTTAACCGCTTTTTCCGACTTCTCTGTTTTTTTCTTTTCTTTTGTTTCTTCTTTATCGGCTTGTTCCACCGTTTCTTCTACGGTTTCTTCTTCCTTTACTTCTTCTTTTACGTCTTCATTTTTCATCTCTTCAGCCAATTCACTTCACCTCGCTATTTCTTCTTAAATATGTCGTCTAACTGCTGCATGCAGTTTTCCAATGTGCCAACTACTTTTTCGTAGTCCATACGCTTTGGTCCAACAATACCTATCTTTCCATAAACGCCTTCTTTAATTCGGTACGTGGCAGTTACAACGGAACAATCTTTCATTGACTCTACCGGTGATTCCTCACCAATGTACACCTGAATGCCGTGTTCTTTGTCATCCTCCGGTGGTTCATCGTTGGCCCATGCTGACAACATCTGTTTTTCTTCAAATGTGGAAAGTAGTCCGGTCATTTTCTCCTTATCCGATAACTCCGGATATTTCAAAATGTTCGTGGCGCCCGATGTGTAAATCTCTGAGTCATCCTCTTCTGTCATAACTTCCGAAATACAATCCAAAATGCTGGATGCCAATTCTCCGTATTCCCCGGCTTTTTCCTTGATTTGCTGCATAATCGCCATGTTAATCTCAGTAAAATCAAGTCCGGTCAGTGCCGTGTTCATCAAAAAATTCATCTGAGCAATCACATTCTCATCGGCATCCGTCATAAGATTAATGAACTTATTACTTACATGATTGTTATCAAGAACAACAATCACAAGCAGCTGCCTTTCGCTCATCTGATTTAGCTGGATAAACTTAATCCGCTTATGCTGATACTTTGGCTTGGTCACCATGGAAGTGTAATTCGTATTCTGTGCAAGTAACTTTGCTACCTGCTGTAACAGAAGGTCAATCTTGTCTGCCTTCTCGACCATCAACTCCTTCATCTCAGACACTTCTTCATCTTTTCTCTGTAAAATGGTGTCTACATATAGTCGGTATGCTTTATCCGAAGGAATTCTGCCGGCAGAAGTGTGTGGCTGTAAAATGTAACCCATCTCTTCCAGATCCGACATCTCATTACGGATGGTTGCGGAACTAAGATTCAAATCCGTGTACTTGGAAACGGTTCGGGAACCAACCGGCTCGCCTGTCTCCATATAATTACGAATAATCGCTTCGAGTATCTTTTGTTTTCTCTCATTCAGTTCCAAAATACCACCTCGATTTCTTTTGTTAGCACTCACTATCAAAGAGTGCTAATCATTGACTAAACTAAAGATACCACCTTGTGTTGCCTTTGTCAATAGGGTTTGCAAAAATTTTTTCAAAATAAAAACACCGGTGCAAAAAAGTCTCCTTCTAAACACCGGTGCGTTATTTCATTCTTATTATTACTGCAGAGATGCTGCATAATCATTAATTACATAATCCATAATGGATGCCGTTCCTACAATTTCACATCCATAAATATAGTCATCTCCGCTTTTCTGCTGACGGATAATTCGAACAACACAATTGAGTGAATCGTTTTCTGCCAAAGTAAGTCTCGCATTAAAGTAATACCCAATCGGCAGTACACTGGCTGAACGAAAACCAATGCCCGCTTTGGAAACATCAATTACCTCAATCGGTGCATTAATATTTTCCACCTTTACGTGATCCTGCTTAAATAAATTGGAAATTTCCAAATTCAATTTTGCCGGCCAGCGTTTTTCTCTTCTCATCTCAATCATAATAAGCCTCCATTATTCATCGTCATCTTCATCATCTGTATCTGCATCATCTATAACAGTAACGATACATTTTGCTTTTACACCGCTTCCGTCAGTTGCCATTGCCGTAATCACTGCCTTACCGGCATCTACGATATAAACATAACCATCCTCATCTACTTTAACCACTTTTTTATTGGAACTGGTCCATTTCAATGTCTGATTTGTTGCATTGGATGGAGAAATACGAGGTTCAAATTCATAATCTTCTTCGTCCTCATCATCTTCATCCTCATCGTCTTCATCATCCAAATCCTCATCAGAATCCTCTGTGTCATCATCCGAATCATCATCGGAATCGTCCTCGTCTTCAACCAATGGCATATGAAGTGTCAACTTTTTCTTCATGCTGATTTTTTTAATCAAAACATTCTTTTTTGCAACGGTAACAGTAAATTTTACCTGTTTCGCCGGATTCGCTTTGGATTTCACTGTAATCTTGGCTTTTCCTATTTTTTTCGCTTTCAAAACGCCCTTTTTAGAAACCGTAACAACCGATTTCTTAGAAGACTTAAAATTGACTGCTTTGCTTGCCTTGCTTCCTTTCTTAAGAACAACATTCACGGAAAGTTTCAGTTTCTTGCCTTTACCAAGTGTGATATTTTTGCCTTGGACATTCGTAACCTCAACTTTTTTTACATCTTTGCTCCTTGTCGTCTTTGCCTGGCTCGGATTCCAGATAACCGTGTAGGTCATCATAACCGCAAGCGCTAACAACCCGGCGAACAGCCTAAAACATCTTTTCTTCATATAAGATACCCCCTTAAAATAAATAATGGCATCTGCGAATCACTTTACAGATACCATCATTTTATCATACGTGTCATTTTATTGTCAAATATTCCATATTATTTCTGGTCAAGAATCTCCGTCAATATCTGATTTACCATGCCAGGATTTGCTTTCCCCTGCATCGCTTTCATCGTCTGGCCAACCAAGAAACCAATTGCTTTTTTCTTTCCTGCCTGATAATCGGCAACGGACTGTGGATTTTCCTCTACAATCTTCTCAATCGTTTCACGCAGAGCACCCTCGTCGCTGACCGTGCCAAGCCCATGCTCTTTGACATACTGCTCCGGGTCTGTATTCTCTGTGAAAACAACTTCAAAGACTTCTTTTGCTACTGTAGAGTTAATCGTTCCTTTATCCGCAAGGGCAATTAACTTTGCGAGATTCTCCGGGGCAAAAGTGATGTCTTCCGGCTCCATTTCCTTTTCTTTTAAAAGACGCATTGTCTCGCCCATCAGCCAGTTTGATGCTTTCTTTGGATTTGCTCCAAGTGAAACCGTCTTCTCAAACAAATCTGCCATCTTCTTGCTTGCCGTAAGAATCGAAATATCATAGGCAGGAATATCAAATTCTTTTTCGTAGCGTGCTGCCTTCTGCTCCTGAAACTCCGGTTCGCTGTCCTTAATCTTCTGAATCCATTCATCGGAAATGACAATCGGCGTCAAATCCGGATCCGGGAAGTAACGGTAATCCTGCGCATCCTCCTTGGAACGCATTGCATAGGAATATTCTTTATTGTCATCCCAGCGTCTTGTTTCCTGCACAACTTTTTTGCCGTCTTCCAACAACTCAATCTGGCGCGCACGTTCTCCTTCAATGGCGCGGGCAATTGCCTTAAAGGAGTTCAAGTTTTTCATCTCGGTACGGGTGCCAAATTCACTCGCACCAACCTCACGGACTGACAAGTTGACATCCGCACGCATCGAACCTTCATTTAATTTACAATCGGATGCGCCAAGATACTGAATCGTCATACGAAGTTTTTCCAGATACGCAATTACTTCATCTGCGCTTCGCATATCCGGCTCTGACACAATTTCAATCAGAGGCACACCGGAACGGTTATAATCCACAAGGGAACAGTCAGCCCAGTCATCATGTACCAGTTTGCCGGCATCCTCTTCCATATGAATTTCATGGATACCAACATTTTTTTTGCCACCGGCTGTCTCAATTTCAACGTGTCCATTGATACAGATTGGCAGATACAACTGGGAAATCTGATAGTTCTGTGGGTTATCCGGGTAAAAATAGTTTTTTCGGTCAAATTTGCAATACTGGTTGATGTCACAGTTTAATGCCAGACCAACTGCCATCGCATATTCTACAACCTGTTTATTTAATACCGGCAGAGAACCCGGCATACCGGTACACACCGGACAGGTATGAGTATTTGGCGCACCGCCAAATGCTGTTGAGCAGCCGCAGAAAATTTTCGTTTTCGTTGCTAATTCCACATGGACTTCCAGTCCAATCACTGTTTCGTACTGTTTTGCCATGATCACTCCGCCTCCTTTGCCTGTTCATATGTGTATGCCGTCTGAATCATTTTCTTCTCATTAAAACAATCCGCGATAAGCTGCAAACCAATCGGTAAACCATTTTTATCCATTCCACAAGGAACTGTCATTCCCGGCAGACCGGCAAGGTTTACAGAAATCGTATAAATGTCGCCCAAATACATTTTCAACGGGTCACTTAAGCTGTCTCCAATTTTAGGTGCCGTCGTTGGTGCTGCCGGTGATAAAATTACATCATATTTTTCAAATGCACGGTCAAATGCTTTTTTTATCAATGCTTTGGTACGCAGTGCCTTCAAGTAATAAGCATCATAATAACCACTGCTTAAGACAAAGGAACCAAGCATAATACGGCGTTTTACTTCCGGACCAAAGCCTTCGGAACGGCTCTTTTTGTACATATTATGAAGTCCTTCGTATTCTTCTGTGCGGTAACCGTATTTTACACCGTCAAAGCGGGACAAGTTGGAACTTGCCTCAGCGGAAGCAATGACATAATACGCCGGAATTGCATACTCAACAAGACTTAAGTCAAATTCCTCGACAATTGCTCCTTTTTGTTTCAGAACTTCTGCCGCCTTGAAAATCGCATCTTTTACCTCAGAATCAAGTCCTTCTCCAAAGTAATCTTTTGGAATACCAATTTTCATTCCCTTTACATCCTCTACAAGAGCCGATGTGAAATCGGTATCTTCACGTGCCACACTGGTGCTGTCCTTCTTATCATAGGAAGAAATTGCTTCCAAAATTGTTGCACAGTCAGTCACATCTTTAGCAATCGGACCAATCTGGTCAAGCGAAGAACCATAAGCAATCAGCCCATAACGGGAAACTGTACCATACGTTGGCTTGATTCCGGTCACACCACAGAACGAACTAGGCTGGCGGATGGAACCACCGGTATCTGAACCAAGCGCAAAGGAACATTCCTCCGCTGCAACTGCCGCACAGGAACCGCCGGAAGAACCGCCCGGTACATGCTCCGTATTGTGTGGGTTTCTCGTAATTCCGTAAGCAGAGGTCTCTGTTGTGCTTCCCATCGCGAACTCATCCATGTTTGTTTTACCGATGATAACTGCTCCTGCTGCCTCAAGATTTTTTACTGCCTCCGATGTATACGTCGGCACAAAATTATATAAAATCTTGGAACTGCATGTTGTAAGCACGCCCTCGGTACACATATTATCTTTGATTGCCACCGGAACTCCCGCAAGCGGGCCTGTCAGCTCACCGGCATCAATTTTTTTCTGTATTTCTTTTGCTTTTTCTAAAATAGCTTCTTTCTCTAACACAGTAACATAACTGTGAATCGCATCTTCTTTTTTCTCAATCTGCTCTAAGGCGTCCAATACCGCCTCTTCTACGGTCACTTCCCCGGCTTGAATCTTTTTTCCGAGTGCAACCGCTGTCAAACTCATTAAACTCATATGCTTCCTCCATTCCGCTTATTAAGCAAAGGTTTTTGGCACCATGTATGTTCCTTCTTTTTTCTGCGGTGCATTTTTCAACATGTTCTCTCTGTCATCTCCATTTGTAACTTCGTCCTCACGGAACACATTGTGAACCGGGAATACATGAGACATCGGTTCCACGCCCTCGGTGTCAAGTTCGTTTAATTTGTCAATGTAATCGAGCATACTTTCCATATCTTTTTTTGCCTGCTCTTTTTCTTCTTCATTCAATTCCAGTTTTGCTAAAATTCCTACATATTCAATCGTTTCATCTGAAATATGATTTGCCATACAAACACTTCCTTTCTTTTATGGTTCGAGACGGTTCAAATCCCTTGGGAACAAGGTCGTCTCACGAACATTCTCTTCCCCTAACAGTTTCATTGTTAAGCGCTCCATTCCAATTCCCAGTCCACCGTGTGGCGGCATGCCATGTTTGAAAATCAACATATACTGCTCCATGCCTTCCTGCGTCATTCCCCTGTCCGCGATTTTGTCCACAAGCGTCTGGTAATCGTGAATACGCTGTCCACCGGTTGTGATTTCAAGTCCGTGGAACAATAAATCAAAACTCAGTGTATACGTCGTATCTTCCGGGTCGTCCATCGCATAGAACGGACGTTTTTTTGAAGGATAATGGGTGACAAACACAAAATCAGCATCCATTTCTTCCTTAAAATATTGTCCAATCAGCGCTTCTTCTTCCGGCTCCAAGTCAAATGGGTTTCGGATTGTCCGGTTGTATTTTTCTGCCACGAGTTCTTTTGCCTTGTCAAACCGAACCTGTGGAATTTTATCAACCTTTGGCAGTGTGACTTTCAAAAGATCCAATTCTTTTTTGTACTCTTTTTGCAAAAGTTCCATCGTGTACTGTAAAAATCCGGTTTCCATCTCCATAATATCTTCAAAACTGTCAATATAGCCCATCTCAAAGTCAAGAGAAGTATACTCATTCAAATGACGCTTTGTGTTGTGCTTTTCTGCACGAAATACCGGTGCCGCCTCAAAGACACGGTCAAACACGCCAACCATCATCTGTTTGTAAAACTGCGGGCTTTGTGCAAGCACAGCATGTTTATGAAAATATTCGAGACGGAATAAGTTTGCACCGCCCTCAGCACCTCTAGCGCCGATTTTTGGCGAATGGATTTCAGTAAAGCCCTGCTCATGCAGAAAATCCCGGAATCCACGGATGATTCCTTCCTGGATTCTAAATTTCGCACGCTCCTTTACATTTCGCAGAGAAAGCGGACGCAAATCCAATTTTGTTTCCAGCGAGGTATTCATTTTCCATTTGTTAATAGCTATCGGCATCGGTTCCGTTGGCTTTGACAAAATGGTTACGGTACGCAGGCGGATTTCAAATCCATGCGGTGCACGCTCCTCTTTTGCCACAACACCGGTCACACAAACGGTATCTTCTTCCTGCAATTCTTTCAGCGAAATATCCGTAACGCCATCTTCATAAACGGTCTGCAAAAGCCCCTCGCTCTTTCTCAGAACCACAAACGCCACATCGCCCATGTCTCTGATTTTGTGAACTGCACCATTTACCGTTACTTCTTTTCCCTCATACTCACCGGCTAAAATGTCTTGAATGCCAAGTGTCTTTTTTTCTGTCTTTCCTGTTAAATATTCCATAGTAACCTCCATTCCCATGTGTCTTCACATGATTCCACCAAATGATTTTGAAGGTTGCAAAAAAAGCAACCTGCCATCGACAGATTGCTTTGAAATAAATACGTCCCAGCAAAGCATCTCTGCCTTCTGGGACGGGAAAAATGTTCATCAAAATAAGAGCCTAAAAACCCGCGGTACCACCCGCATTGAGACACCCCGTCGTATCTCCACTCATTCAACCAATAACGGTGTCACCCGGATGAGCCTACCTCTTATAATCGTTTCAACTCATCAGCTCCGGAATGTTCTCCTGTTTACCGCTTCCGCAAGACGCTCGCAGTCCATGACGTCTCTCCCTGTCGTAAGGTCACTGCATAAACAATCGTTTCCTTCATCGCTTTGCCATGTATTGTAGCACAGAGGGAAAAATGTGTCAAGCACCCTTGAAAAATTTTTCCCTGCAAAATTTACGTTCAACATCCTCATTCGCCGGGGCTGCTTGATATTACTTTTCCGGTATTCCAAAGCATCACCGCTCTCTTTGCGGCATCGAGACGCTCTTGTTCGGAACGGAAATCAATATTTACCGTGTGGCAGCCACATTCTAAACACATCACATAATAACTACAGCCACATTCCTCTTCCAATAATGCGCCGCCCTCACACAATGGGCAGTCACTAATTTCTAACATTTCATCGATATTCATGTTGTTCCTCTTTTCGTTTTATATTTCCTGCTCCATCATAATGCAAATAACGGGCAGGTGTCAACATCTATTTTTGCCCCAAAATAGGGAATATTTGTAATGTATATTATGCAAAAAATAACAATTTTTATACAAAAGTGTCCGTTCACTCCCAATTTTGTGCCGTTCACGACTTTTACGATTCACGATGCTCATAATGTGCTATGATAGTAAACGGAGTTGAAATTTTCAGAAGGGAGGATGATATTCACTACATATAGTTTCAGAAAGAGCGAATAAGCAGGGACCTTGACTTCTCAGAAGCAATTTGGGTAAATGCGTTCTGTGATATATCCGTTATATATTACAGTATCGGTGGCGAGAGAAAGTGTTTAAAGGAACTTGTGTATATAGAGAGTTACACCAGAAAAAGCGAACAGGGGTACATAAAAGTTCTGAATATAATGGAAAAAGAAGTTTATTCGTATCGAGACGGGATAACGCTTTGCGTTATAGTCTCTCACGAATAAGCTTCTTTTTCTACGTGAGGCTGTTTCTCAGTGTAAATCATAATATTATAGCACTTCTTTTCCCAAAAACAAGTCAATCGCATTAATATGGTGAACACCTTCTTGTTTATCACGAAACTTATCTAAAGAAATTATATATCGCGGATACCCATCTCGTATTTTTCTAAATGGTCGATATTCTCTTTCCTTAATACGCTCCGTTGCCTCTATATCCTCTCCCTGCAATGTATAAGCAACTTGAATGTACGCATAATCCCCCATTTTATTTCTCACAATAAAATCACATTCCATTTTACCTATTTTACCTATACTAATTTGATAATCATGACTTGCTAAATACAAATAAACAATATTTTCAAGTGATGGACCAAAACTTAACCGATTATCTGTATTCATAGCAAAATATATAGCCAAATCGGATAAATAATATTTCTGTTCCCTTCTCAACGCTTTCTTACTCTTCAAATCAAAACGATTACACTCATATATTATTTTTGCCTTTTTTAAATCTTCAATATAACCTCTAACCGTTGCCGCTTTAGTCTTATACCCCTCTTTTTCTAAACATTCAAGCAAATTATTAAGAGAAAAAGGTGAGGCATAGTTATTTAGAAGAAATGATTGCACTCTTTCATACACCGGAACATTGGAAATTCTCTTCCTTGTTTTTACATCCTTTTCAAATATTTCTGATATAATCCCCCTCGTATAGGTTTGTCTTGCCTGAACATCCTCAAATTCTAATGTCTTTGGAAATCCTCCATTTAATACATACTCTTCAAACTCCACATACATATCTTCATTAATTGGTTTATCAAAAAACTTTTTCATTTCAAGAAATTCAGCAAAATCCAAAGTAAATGTTTCAAAATTCAAATACCTTCCTGTAAGCTTTGTTGATATTTCATCACTCAACAAATAAGAATTTGAGCCTGTAAGAAAAATTGAATATCCCTCTTCTGCATAGGCATGAATTACGGATTCAAATCCAGTAACATTTTGAATCTCATCAATAAATAAATATTGTATTTCTTCATCACCCAGCATGGACTCTATCTTAGTTTCAAGCTGCTCGGGGGTTTTTATATTTTTATACCCCCTTCTATCAAGTGGAATATAAACTATTTGGGATTCCGATGCTTTTCTTGAACGTAATTCATTCATAATAGCCTTCAAAATAAAGGATTTTCCACATCTCCTAATTCCTGTAATAACTTTTATAATATCAGAGTCATAAAAAGGTCTGATTTTCTTTAAATACTTTTCTCTAGGATATACATTTTTAAACATGCCACCGCTCCTTTCAAACATAATTTTACCACAATATGTCTACTCACGGTACTATTTTATTCATTTTCCCCTTTTTAATCCCCTAAAACCGTTTTTATTATAAAATCACATCAAATCCCTGCTGTCAAGCACGACTGTAAATGGTCCATCATTCACAAGGGCAACTTTCATATCGGCACCAAACTCCCCCTGCTCGACCATCGGGATTTCTTTGCGGCAGGCTTCCAATATATACTCATACATTGGCTCTGCCATCTCCGGTCTGCCGGCATCCGTAAAGGATGGGCGGTTTCCTTTTTTGCAGTTGGCATATAAGGTGAACTGGGAAATCATAAGCAATTCGCCGGACACATCTTTTAGGGCAAGATTTGTTTTCCCATTTTCGTCTTCAAATATACGCATATTCAAAAGTTTGTGTAAAAGTTTATCTGCAATTTCTTTTGTATCATCCTCTCCAATGCCGATTAACACAACAAAACCTTTTCCTATTTCTCCACGTACTTTTCCGTCGATTGTGACAGAAGCACTGCTGACTCTTTGTATTACAAAACGCATGGTTTCCTCCTTTTTATGCCTTTCTGTTTTCCCGGCATGTGAAATAAATAACCTGATATTCTTTTCCGACTTCCTTCAAAAATGTAAGCGCATGACGCATTTTTTCGTCATCCAGATTCACAAAGGAATCGTCAAAAACAAGAAATGGTTTGTCCTTTTCATACATGGCATCTACCATTGCCATACGCGCACAGATTCCGGCGAGGTCCTTGCGTCCCTCACTCAAAAAACGAATTTCCCGTGGCATACCCATTTCCTCCACCGTTAAATTTACACCGGCATCAAATCGGTAGTCTTTGGCATCGCCGCCATCTACCATTTGGTAATATTTCGTGAAACCTTTCTGCACCGGTTCAATGTAGCGCGCCGTCAGCGTATCTTTTGCCTGCTGTAATTTATCCATTGTTTTTAACAAAAGCTCATACTTCTTATTACCGCTTGCAAAATGCTCCTTCCGCTCCTCTAACTCAAGACGGATTTCTGCAAGTTCATCAAGTTTTTCCTCTAACTGCTCTAATTGTTTCTCATATTCTGCCATATTTTTGCGGTTGGTTTCCTGTTCCGCCATCCACCGTTTTTCACGCTCGTGGCTTTCGCTCAGGCCTTCCTTTTCCTCAGGCTTATCTGTCTGGCGGATGCGCTCCATATCGTGGTCATTTTCAAACTGTGACAGTTTTTCCACTGCCGCCCGCCATGACTGCTCTTCCGCCTGAACCCGGTTAATCGCTCCGGCAATCTTTTGCAGTTCCTCGTCAAATGGCTCTTCAAAAATCAAACCATACTCTTTTCCACCAAGTACAAATTCTTCTTTTGCCTGCTCGTATTTCTTTTTTGCTCCCTGAAAACTTTCCAGTTTTTCACAGAGACGACGGTACTGTTTGAGTTCGCCGCGAAGCTTTGACAAACCAAATGCAAACCGCTCTTCTGAAATTCCCATTTCTACATAACCATCCATGAACTCACGAAGCGTTTTTTGAAGAGTCTGATAACGAACCTCATCTTCTTCACTTACCGCCTTGCTCTTTGCCCGGTGCGTCTCATAGGCTATCGCATCCATCTGCATCTGCTGAATCACATCGCGGAAATCGCCGGAAATTCCTTCCGGGAAATAGGCAGAAAGCACGAAAGAAATCTTTTCATTTCCCTGTTCTATCTCTTTTTTTGCCCGTTCCATCTCCTGTTCGAGTTCCAAAAGCGGCTGCTCACTTAAATCTTCTTGTTTTTTCCCTTTTTGCTGTACAAAAAGGGCCACAGCAACAAGCGCCAGAACAACAAATGCTGCCACGCCGGCAATCACCTGTACGAAACTAAGCCCCACCCCAAGAACCACCGCAAGACAGCCAAGAACAAGTGGGAGCGGTGACGCTTTTTCCGGCTTTTTCTGTGCCGCCACCTGCTTTAATGCACGGGCTGTTGTCTGCGCATTTGCAAACTGATCCTCCTTATGCCGAACATCTTCACAGATTCGATTTAACTTCAGCAATTCTTCCTTCGTCGGCATTCCATTCGGATAGCGTTTTTTCAACGTTTCCCACTCATTTTGTTCTGCCGGTGTAAACTCTCCCTTGCGAATGGTCTGCTTTAATGATTCATATTCGGTAAGAGCCTCCTCCATCGACTGCAGTGCTTCATCCTCCGGAATCTCCTGTCCAAACCGTTCTTTGACAGAGGACACAAGTGCATTTTCCTCGCCTGTCAGCTGATTTCTCACCATCTGCTCGCGGAACTCTTCGCACTCACGTCTTTGTTTCTGCCATTTTGCCATCTGCTCCACCGAAGGAATTTTATCCTCGTAAGGAAATGCATTTTTACTCTCTTTCCACTGTCTCTCTGTCTGTTCTTTTGCAGACACAAGTGTCTCATACTCTTTTCTTTCTACCGCATAGTCCATCGCTTTACTAAGTTTTTCCTGCTTCTTTTGCTCCGCAGCAATCACCTCGGAGAGCTCTTTTTCTTTTTCTTCACACTGCTTGTAAAAAGTTTCCGCCTCTAAAATCCCCTGCCGGATACTTTCTTCTTCACGAAGTTTCTGCTCTCTTTCTTCGATTTCACGTTTTTCTCTGTTCAGCGAACCGGTTTTTCTTTTTGGCGTCATTTTATTCGTGGTATCTTTCAATTTGTCATATACACTTTGAAAATTGTGGATATCATCCGTCTGCTCAATCAGATTGCCAAGTTTCGCATGAATCCCATCAGTCGGTGCAGACTCGCAGTCTTTCTGTGAAAAAAATACTGTGCGGCCAAAGGATGCCGCATCAATACCAAATAATTCAACACCGATATTCTCGGAAAAATCCTCGCACGGAAGGTTTGTCGAAAGGTCATAGAGTTCAAAAATATCATCTTTGTCTTTTTTCCCAAACACGCGGTTTAGCTGATAACTTTTCCCCTCCGTTTCAAATTTCACGCTTCCGCCATACACGCCCTTCGCACTCTGCCACGGAAAATAACGCTTCCTCTCATTTACCAGTTTGTCCTGTTTATTACCATTTAAAAAGCCAAAGAACATAATTCGGATAAAATTCGCAAGCGTACTTTTTCCCCATCCGTTTTCCTCGCAGAATGTATTGACACCCTCTGAAAAGTCAAAGGAGACATCGCTTAATTTACCGAAATTTTCTATTTTACACTGTAATAATTTCACTCGATTTCCTCCCCTTCCAAAGCTCGTATGCCATACTGAATCATCTGCGCCTTTTCCTCGTCAGAAAGTTTCTCATCCGCCTGCACCAGACGAACAAACTCGCCGCGAAGTGACGCATCGTTTTGATAATCTTCATAGTCAATTCGGATTTTTGTTTTGTCCGTCACTTTCACGGTATAATAATCATCCTGAATCCATTGATTCAAATAATCCAAATCTTTTTCGCTGGCAAGCGCCATCTCGCCAACCAATACAAATTTCACAAAATCCTCATGCGGCAGATGCTCCCTTTGCGCCGTCTCGTTGATGGCATCCATAATCTCTGCCGTACTCATACAGTCACTGACATTGACTTCCACATAATGACCATTTCTCAGGGCAAATGGGATAAATTCGCTCACCACGGTTTTCTCTTCCAAATCCACATCCAAAAGGACAAAACCATGCTCCCCATATTCATCAAAGCCACGACATTCTAAGCATCCCGGATAGCAGTACACGCCCCGGCTGTCCAGTGTTTCTTTTTTATAACCATGCACATGTCCAAGTGCCAGATAATCAATGCCCTTGCCGCGCAAATCACGCAGTGGCACGACTTCCGCCTTGTCTTGTGCAGCGTATTCCGCTTCCTGTCCGTGAAGCATCACGATGTTTACATCCTCCCGGTTCAAAGTCAGCGAATTGGCTATCAGCGCATGATTTTCCTCACACAACTCAACGCCGCTAATCACAAGACGGCATCCCTCATCCGCCTGCACATAAGCGGTCCACTCTTCGCCAAACAATTTTAAATTTTCCGGACACTCTTTGCCATTTGGCAAAAACAGACGCACATCATGATTTCCTTTCAGATAATAAAATGTCATCTCAGGACGTGTCGAAATTGCATGATAAACTGCATTGCGTGCCGTTGCCGAAATATTTTTACGGTCAAACAAATCACCCGCAATCAAAACCGCCGACACATTTTCCCTGTCGGCATACTCCATCATCCGGTTAAAAGAAGCGAGTAATTCTGCTTTTCGCTCCTTTGCTTTTTCCTTTGTCAAATGCGTCGTCATGCTTGAATCCAAATGCAAATCCGCACAATGAATCAGTTTCATCGCTTCTCCCCTTCCTCTTACTCTCTCTCTTTGCGGCTCCATCTTCCGCTTGCGCCACACGGCAGAACAAGTCCCTGCTTACCGCGCACCGGCAATCCGATTTCATCTGCTTCAACCGTTCCGCCAAAACGGCTTTTTATTTCCAAATTTAACATATAAGAAAGCACTGCCGGCTGTAATCCTGTTGTATAAGAATTAATCAGGAAAAATAATGGCTTGTCTGCAAGTACCTTCGTGCAAAGCTGTACCAGTGGGAAAATTTTTTCTTCTATTTTCCAAATCTCGCCTTTGGGACCTCTTCCATAGGAAGGCGGATCCATAATAATCGCATCATAATGATTGCCACGGCGGATTTCACGCTCCACAAATTTCACGCAGTCATCCACCAAATAGCGAATCGGCGCATTGGCAAGTCCGGACGCTGCCGCATTTTCTTTCGCCCAGGTAACCATCCCTTTGGATGCGTCCACATGAGTCACTGCTGCTCCGGCATCGGCGCACGCCACCGTTGCGCCACCCGTGTATGCAAATAAATTCAGCACTTTGATTTCTTTTCCCGGATTTTGCTTCTTTGCCTCGCGAATCAAATTTCCGCTCCACTCCCAGTTTACCGCCTGCTCAGGAAAAAGCCCGGTATGCTTAAAATGAAATGGTTTCAAATGAAATTTGAGATTTCCATAGGAAATCTCCCACTGCTCCGGCAAATCAAAAAATTCCCACTGTCCGCCGCCTTTATTGCTTCTGTGGTAATGTCCGTTTTTCTGTTTCCACTCTCTCACTTTGTGCGGTGTGTTCCAAATCACCTGTGGGTCCGGGCGCACAAGAATATAGTCACCCCACCGCTCTAATTTTTCTCCCGCCGAAGTATCTAACACTTCATAATCGTTCCATCCATCTGCAATCCACATAATTTACAATCCTCTTCTTCTATTTTTTCTCGCTTGAAAATACACTCTTGATTTCTTTACCAACTTTTTTTGCCTCTTTGGTGACAACCTCTGCGGCATGGTCAATTTTCTTGTCCAGTTCTTTTTCTTTAGCATATTTGCCGGCTTTGTCTGCCACATTGTTCACCGCGTCGACTGCCTTGCCAAAACCATCCATCATTTTTTCTTTATTTAATAATGGCATAAAGCCACCTCCTTGTCATTTGGTATGATTATATCATAAGATGGGGGAAGAAACTAGTGGGTGTTTCTTGAGTTTCCGCAGTTTTATACACAAGTGCGTCATTTTCCATATGCAGTTATAA
>OKWJ01000998.1_pt1 | contig 24618 bp, 22 predicted proteins | sample 1607121 | NCBI WGS metagenome assembly OKWJ01 (sample SAMN04414080, study PRJEB24778) | human gut metagenome | material: faecal | host: Homo sapiens | reverse complement strand
TTCTTGTGATCTCTATAAAATAGGATTGATGTCAGGCAATGGGGTAACGTATGATTCGGTTGAAGCACAAACCTTTTTATCGGAACTACAGCAATTGCCCGGTCAACCTAAAATCTACCTGAAGAATTCTCTGGTCAGATTTCTTGGTGTGGATAGAAAGATACTGCCTGAGAATTTTGTAGAGAGTAACTACAATATGTTCGGCTATTGATAATGCATATGGGAAGTCTCGAATGAAGGGGCTTCCCCTTAATCTTAATTATATTCTGGATTGATTGAAATCAAACCAGGAAAGATGCGGTTTATATACCCTTTCCCACATGATTGTGACAAATGAAATTATATATGATTAAATAAATAACAGAATGAAAACGAATGAAGAGAATCGTGGCATCCCTAATTGGATGCGTTACAAAAGTACAAGCATTGATTTGTCGGGGAGTGAAAGCTATTTGTTCCCCGGCGCTTTCTGTGGAAACAGATACATTGAAAGGGTGCTTCTTCCTGAATGGGTTGAGGCAGTACCGAAAAACTTATTTAAAGGATGTACAAAATTGAAAGAAGTCACCCTTCCTGCCGATTCGGATATTAGCGAGTCTGCATTTGAAGGATGCGTAGCTCTGACCGACATTTATCTGCCGCTTTGTATTGGTAATATAGCGGCAAATGCTTTCAAGGGATGTCCCGAAAATATCAGGTTCCATGTGAACTCCCCTATCATTAGCCCTGAAAAATTGAAACAGCATATTGAGAAGGAATTAGGCCGGAGTATCGAACTGTATGACAACATTGGGGGGAAATCAAGGGGCAGTTTTTAGCTTATGGACTTATTGAAAACCATATTATGTCTTCCTTATAGAATACCGGAAAGAATAAATGTTACCTCTCATTCGGGAGGAAACGGATTTGATATACCTTTTCCGTTTGGAACGATAGTAATACCGGACACACCGGATGGATATTGCATTTCTAGTGGTTGTGGGTCAGGGAAGACTGAATCCATTAAATCGCTGATACGTCAGAAATGGGATCAAGGTATATTATATTGTGTTGATACGAAAAACGAATGCAACAGAATGTATCAATGGATCGTAGATAATCTGATTGGAGAGATACTACATGGCGAAACCTTAAAACCTAATGATGTGCTGATGATCCATTCGGATGCTGATTTTGAGAAGATGAAGGAGTACAAAACACATCCGGAGCAAATAGTTCGTATTAGGATTCTAATCATCACACATGTACGTTTCTTTACTGACCTGATTAACTATTTCTTGTTTTATGAACCGAATAATCCAAATCCGGTTGTTCCTATATTTGATGGTGACTTCAAGAAATTAATGCAGCAGGGCAACTTAAGAAAATATATCCTTCTTGATGAAACTCCATTGTTCTTAAGACCATTCATTACTTTCTCTAAGGGTCTGCTAGGCGTATTCTCCGAGAAGAATAAAAAGGGAGGTTATCGGTGTAAGTCCCAAACGGATATAAAGGATATGTATGACAAATTTATAAAGGGAGGAAGCTTGGAATTCTATAAAGGGACAGACAGGGTTAGTCAAATCAAACGGAATGTTGTATTGGGGTTGATACCGAAGCATTACTCTGAATGGATGGGGATGAAGGATAAGAACTGCAATATCCATTTCTATCCGTCTGACCTGATACATCCCAGTATGGGTTCCCACGTGATTATCTATGAAGGAGCAGGAGATGTGTTGTTGGGTAAAAGTTCCTGCTTTAAGCTACTTGATATGACTCCGAAGTATAACTGTCAGGTTGATTTTAGAGAATTTACTTTTAGGGTGAGCAGAAAACATAAACCGGATGATGCTACGTATGCGTTATTTGTCAAGTCTGTTCGCTCTTTGTGCTATAGTTCATTTGGGAAAACACTGATTGTTATCTGGAAAGACTACAGGACGGATGATGAGAGGATATTAACTAAGGAGGCAGGCAAATCGGAATGGGCTGATAAACTTAGAGAAGCATTACTGACAGAAAGATTAGCCGGAAGTAATTTTACTGTTACATATTATGGTGCATCCGATACCAAATCAACCAATGTATACAGAGATTATCAGAATATTATCCTTTGCGGTAATTGGGATTTGCCTCCGTCTGTATCGGGACAACTAAGGAAAGCGTATAAATCTAAAACTAGTCAGGATGAGTATAAGTTTTGGTATACAATCCAATTGCTCTCTAGAATTGGCATAAGAAAGAATGATGGACTAAAGTATACAGTCTATTACTCTTCTGATCACTCGAAGAAGTTTATCAAGTCTTTGGACGATTACCTGAATAAGAACAAGATAACTATGAAATCGAAGAAGGCTACTACTGATCCCGTATGGATGGTACGAGTAAAATCTATAAAAGGAGGGAGTAAGTATGTAGATAAAATTGGGAAACTGATAAAATATACCCCAGCTTTGGAAAAAGCGATTAGTAATAATGACCAAACCTTTCAGATGGATATTCCTCTTAATATTATTGGGGGAATTATCCCAATGGGAGGCAAAAAACAAAGATCAAACTATAAGAGGTTGATTGATTTTATGAAGACTAGTTTAGGAATCTCCCTAAGTATACCTGATAATAGAAAATCTATAACCCCAAAACCTTAGTCCGTATTTTTGAAATTGCGGTATAATATATATAAGAGTATAAAAATACGGAGTAGTAGAGAATTATCATAAAGATAGTATTAATGGAAACAAATGTTGTTTTCCATGAGGAAGTATCTCCTAAAGGAGACACTTTCTCTGTGTTTATGAAATAATGCTATGTATTAATTGCCATAATGTATTTGCTTGTTATCCTTTATATATAGCTTCATTATTTCCCCTTCATTTCATCCAATTAGCCATGCAAATAAAAATGACGGACATAATTGAAAACTATGAAGGGATGAGTCTAGAAGCTATATCATTATTGTCTCAAGTACCCCATTTATTCCAATTACTACTCTCATTGTCTAATTTATCATTTCTCCGAAATCTCTATATTCCAATGAATTCCCTAATTGATAACAGGGGGATTGTCCAAGTGCGGAGCGAGAGTGAACCCTTTAGAGTATGTCTGTGGGAGTGACGTTATTGTCTTTCGTAGTGTAACGGAGAAAGAATAGTCACGAGTTTCTTTAGAGACATACGTGGTGAGCGTAAGCGTTAATAAAAGAATGATAACTATGCCGTAATTTCAAAAATACGGAGTTATTGTTAGTGAAGAATATATGCCATTAAAACCTTTTTTTCCGATATCGTATGTGGACAGTAGGCTTCTTTAGTCAATAAAATATATTAATGATGTAATTTGCTATAATACGAGGATTTATTATTAAATTTTGGCATAATCTAAATATGAAAAAATGATGTTATAATGTCGTCACAATGCTGTAAAATTGAGATGTTGTTTATAATGTGCTCGCTATACAAAATGACTTTATTAATTTGTTTTTTGTATAAGAGAGGATAACAAAGGATAGTAACTTTAATTCCAGTTTGAATTAAAAAGCAAGTTTACAATCAGGTAGTTTTAGATTTTTTAAATGATGAGATTTGTTATTTTACTAAAAAAAAGATTAATTCGCAATGACAAAACTTATACAAAGACAAGAATGCTGTAAGAAGATGATTAAAAGAGAAAAATACAAGCTGTTGTCAGAGGAAGAGTTATTTGGTGTTAGCCTGATTGAAAGATAATGCATGAAAGAGTTACGCTTTTTCATTTAACAAAAAATAAAGAAATGAAAGATACGATTTTTACACAATTGGGAGATACTATCACTATTATATGTGATAAGACTGTCCATGTATCCAACGAACATATTTCATGGTGGAATGAAATTAACAGGATAACACATCTATTTAGCACAGATATGATCCTCCTCATTGTAGCAATACTTGTGGCATTAGGAATCTTGGCAATACCATCTGTATCAAAGTGGATTACTAAGCGTTTGTATTTGATTGCAAGTCTTGTTCTGTTTTGTGGATTCATATTATACCTTGACGGTTTTAATGATAAGGGATGTGAAAACAATCCTGTTGCGTTAGTGGCTCGTGCTTCGATATCCGCATTGGAAATGTTTGCTTCTCATTCCGATTTAATCGAAGTCCGTCATGAACTGCATGAAAATCATTTATACATGACAATATTTTCAGTCGTTCATTTCTGCGCTGTTCTGGTTAGTGCAATATTTGTAATTAACCTATTCGGATTAAGGTTTAGAAATTGGTGGCGGAAACTGTTATGGAAATGTTTTGGCTGTAAAAGGAATGAATGTACATACATCTTTTGGGGCATAAATAATGAATCTCTTGCCTTGGCTAAAGACATTATTCATAAACCTGACAATCCAGGTAGGATTGTCTTTATATATACCCCAATAGATCATGCTCATGAACATTCTGAACATCATTTTAGTTTTAGCAAACTTTTTGACTTTACGGTTAATTTAAAAAAAGAAATAGAAACTATTATTCTCAGTTTGAATGGCTATGTTCTTAAATTCAATACTGTAGAATCTTTGCAGAGTATACCTTTTTTATTAAAGAAAGAGGTACATATTCTGTTCTTATCAAATGACGAGGAAAACAATCTAAATGATTTGTTTTCTATCAAAGCGTTTGATATTTTGAAAAATAGTAATGTAACATTTTACTGTCATGCACAAAAAAAACTGCTAAACGAACGTCTCATCTCATATTCCATGTGTGAAAAAGATCCTGATATCAATCATCAGATTAAATTAATAGATTCTTCATATCTGTCAATTTTAGAGCTAAAACATAGTTTTATAGCTCATCCGGTTAATTTCGTAGACATAGAAACTGATGAAAAAGGTTATAAAACGGGTATTGTTACCAGTCCTTTTAATGCTTTAATTGTTGGTTTTGGTGACACAGGTCAGGAGGCATTAAGTTTTCTTTATGAGTTTTCTGCATTTGTAGGAAAAGACGGCGGACGTTCTTCTTACCACATAGCTGCCATAGATAAATATATGGATAATATTCAAGGAGATTATATCGCCCAGCGACCAGCAATTAAAGACAATAAACACATTGAGTTCGTATGTACTGATATCCATACCTCTGTATATTGGAATATTATTGATAAGTTAGTAACAGAAGGCCTAAATTATATTGTTGTTGCATTAGGCGATGACAAGCAAAACCTATCAGTCGCCATACAATTACAAGAATATATTATGCGTAAAGCAAGTAGTGAAGGTTGTGCGACCAAATGCGGGCGTTTTTGTATTTACTTTAAGCAACGCCAGGGAATCGACAATAAGTTATGCTTATTATATGGCAATGACAACTTACGACCTTTTGGTCAAAATGAAAGTATTTTCACATGGGATATTGTGTCAAATAGTAAGTACAAAACTATTGCTGAGCAATATGGTAAGAGATATGATAGGCTCAAAGAAGAAAATAAGTATGAGGATTGTGATGGCGGAGCTGTGAAAGATGAGGTAAAAGTAAAAACAGATTTAGAAAAAATGCGTGATAAAGAAAGAAAATATAGTCAAAACTTATCAAATGCATACCATATAGCAACCAAAATTCATCTGATGGGAGAAGAACGAATTTCATCATTGCAAAAGTACAAACGCTATCCGCTGAATGTCAAAGATTACAAGGGTGAATATCAATATAAAGTAGATGAGGTATCGATGCCAGATTATGATGTAACCACCCTGATGACTACAATTGCCCAATGTGAACACCTGCGTTGGAATGCTGCCATAGAGATGCTAGGATATACTCAAAATTTAAATGACAGATCTTCATGTAATCTTATAACCATGGAGCACAACTGTCTGACAAGCTGGGATGATTTGGATAGAATTTGGAGGGAACTAAAAGGAAAGAAGCAATATTGTGAATATAAATTGTATGATTACAGTGTTGTGGAAACTAGTATAAAGTTATATTTAGAAAAGAGTTTAGAACGGAAAGCCAATGACGGACAAAGAGATAATTGATGGACTGATAAGCCGTGACGACCGTATTACGGGATACTTTTTAGAGAAGTATAAGCCACTATTTTTTAATACGATTTCACTCGTCTTTAATTATCCTGTTGATAAAGACGAATGTATCAATGATTTTTATATTTACCTGATGAGCCATAACGCTTCAAAGCTTCGCGGTTTTGAAGGTCGCAGTTCATTCGGAGCCTGGTTGAAGAAAGTAGCGGTACGATTCTTCATTGCCCTTGAAAAATCCAAAAGGGTGATAGAAAATACAAGTCATGAACCTCTTTTAGAACAGGAAGGTTTTGATGATGTGACAGATACTGTTTCTGTCATGGATGCCAAAGAAGATCTTGAACGGTTATTCAAACAGATGCATAATGAACGCTATGTTATGGTAATACGGACATTAGTGCTTGAAGGCAGAGAACCAGAACATATTGCGAAGTTTATGAGTATAACCGTGGCTAATTTATACAATATAAAGAAACGTGCATTGGCATCATTGGCAAAGGTTGCCATGAAAGAAAGGAGCAAGTATGAAAACAAATAATAAGAATATAATTTCAGAAGAACTTTTCGCTGCTTTTGAGGAGGGTAAAACCAATGCAGAGGAAACGATGCGGGTAATAAACGCTCTTGCAGGCGATGAAGACTTACAGAAGGAATACATTATATCCAAACAGTTGGATGCCATGATGGGCTTGGATGAAGAGCAGATAGATATTCTGCCTATCAATGCAATGGCTGCTGAGTGTACTAATAATCTTTGTGATTTCCAGTGCGAACAATACGTTCTTAATCGTAGGAATATCAGTTATGACTCCACAGACTTGTCTGAAGAGGCAAAATCAAACAGATGGTTATATGACAAAGGCACACCGCTTCACAGTGTTGGACGCCTATTGGAGAAACGTGATTTAATTGTATTAAGACGTTATGGTGCAGAAGTGGAAGATTTAAAACAAGCCATAGATGCTAATCAGGATGTTATTACTATTGTAAATAACAACACCTTAACAGGAGTTGTCTCTGATAATATAGCCTATCACGCGGTTGTAGTGGAGAGAATTACCGACAAAGAAGTAGAGCTTTATAATCCTGCTATTGGTGAAGAATCAGTCCTTTATCCACGAGATAAGTTTGAATCTGCATGGAAAGAGGCCAAATCTTATACTGCACGTGTGAAGGGAAAGGACTTTGATTACAATCCCCACCCAATAGATTTGGATGATGTTGAGTTAAGTACTGATTTACTTGATCTTCGTGAAGCAATAGCAGAAAACGCTCATGAGGTATGGGCTGATCAACGTCAAGAAGAAGGATGGATATACGGTCCGATGCGTGACGATCAAAGGAAATTGCATCCTGATATGCTTCCATACACACAACTTCCCGAATCTGAGAAAGAGTATGACCGCCGCATGGCTTTTGATACTATCAAACTCATGAAGAAGTTGGGATATGACATCATCAAGCATGAAGATACTTTTGTACACATGGAGCTTCTCCGTAAACTTCAGCATGAAGATTCTGCTAGAGTTTGTGAATGTGGCGCGACTATTTTCCCAGATCAAATCTATTGCTCTCACTGTGGGAAAAAGTTGGACTGGAAAGAATTTGTATAATTTATAAAGACGTTTAATTATGTTAGAACAGTTTCAATATTATGCATTCATCTCATATAAAAGAGAAGATGAAAAATGGGCGAAATGGCTTCAAAGGCGATTGGAAAACTATCGGCTTCCATCAATTATTAGAAAAAAGGATAGAAATTTACCTGTGTATATACGTCCGATATTTCGGGATCAAACGGATTTAAGCGGTGGTAATTTGGAAAAAAGTTTGATAACAGAATTGTTATCATCAAAGTACTTAATTGTTGTGTGTTCCCCAAATTCAGCAATATCCACATGGGTAAATAAAGAAGTTGAGGTGTTTATTAAAAATGGACGTTCTGAGGATATTATTCCGTTTATTGTAGATGGAGTAGCTCACTCTAGTGATATAAATTCGGAATGCCTACCACAAGCCTTGAAGAATCTTCCCAAAGAACAAGAACTTTTAGGTATTAACGTTAATGAGCGCGGAAAAGATGTGGCTTTTGTAAAGCTAGTAGCAAGAATTTTAAATTTAAAATTTGATATTCTTTGGAGACGATATGAACGAGCTCTACGCATTCGTAAAACGGTCTCCATTTTTGCAGGAACAATCGTTTTGCTATTGGGATTATTGTATATAGATTATACAAGAACAAAAGCTGAATATTATGTTACCTTCGTTGATAGATGGGGCATTCCAGAAGGTAGATGTTTGCTAGCAAATGAAAACGTAGCAGGAAGGGAAAATTCATATAAATTTGAATATAAAAGAACTCCATGGGGGGAAAAAGGATTTTATAAGTGGCGTGTAATTCGTGTCACGAACATAAATAGTGCAGGTTACCCAACTACAGCTGGATTATATGATATTGAAGAGTTTTCTAAATATCCAATAATGAATATCGAATATAAAAATGGAGAACTTTCGGCAATCACTTATAATGATACAAAGTCTAGACCGATTTGCAGACATGAGTTTAGCAAATATAAGGGTAAGATGTCTTGCGATGTTAACATCGTAAGGGCTGAAATACAGGGAGAATCGACATTCATTCCTTCTTTAATTCGCTCCTCAACAACTTCAATGGAGTTTAATGGAACCCCAAGGATAAAAAGATATACATATGATAGAGATACATTAGGTTTTATAACTAAGGTATACTTTCATTCAAATAATGATAACAGACCAGAAATCAGTAGGACTCCTAATGAGAACAGATGTTATGGATATTCCATTAATTTGGATTCGCTATCAAGAATTTCACAGATTGATTTCCTTGATATAAATGGTGCTATAACTTGTGGCATAAATGGAATAAGCCGTATCCAATATAAATATGATAATAATGGCAATTTAATATATCGTGGTACTTATGATAATGAAAATAATTTAGTTTTAAACAAACATGGGTATGCATTTTATTCTGCTGAATATAATAAAGAGGGTAATTGCGTATCAAAGAAGTTTTTTGATAGATTTTTAACGTTGTGTATAAACTCTGATGATTATTCAATACACCGAAGTGTTTTTGATTCTCACGGAAACCTTATTGAAAGATCTTTTTTTAATCAGAATGATAAACCATGCTTAATTAAACAGTATAGAATACATAAGCTCGTTTCGAAATATGATGAGAAGTGTAGGACAATAGAACAAGAATGTTTAGGTATAGATAGTATGCCTTGTATGAACAATAAAAATTATTGTTTATTAAAACGGAAATATGATGATTATGGAAACATAATAGAAGAAAAATATTTTGGTGTGGACAAAAAGTTGTGTAAACGTTTGGAAGGTATATCTCGTGTAGTAGCAGAATATGAAAATGGGAATATTATTAGAGAAGCATATTTTGATACTACAGGAGTTCCTTGTATGCATAAAGATGGTTACTCTTCGTACACTGCAGAATATGACGAATTTAACAGAAAAACAGCAGTATATACATGGGGTATAAATGGGGAGTTAATACAACGTAATGATATGTATGCTATAAGACGTATTGCGTATAATGATGTAGGCAATGTTTCTGAAGAAAGATTTTATGATGATAATAGTGCGCCTTGTCAACATAAAAACGGATACCATATAATTAGAATTACTAATGATGAATTGGGGAATGAAACGAAAGAGGAATATTTTGGCATTGATGGTAAACGCTGTTTGAGTAAATATAAATTAGCAGTATGGAATGCTGTATATGATGCTAAGGGTTATAAAATTAGAGAATATTATTTAGATACAAATTTACAACCTACAGAGAACTCATATGGAATTGCAAGTCAGGAGTTTCAAAATGATGAATTTGGGAAAATTTTGTATACTAAAAAATTTGATAGTGAAGGTAACGAAGTAAAATCATCGAATCTTGATGATATATTAAAGTTATTAAATGAAATATTAAAATCATAAGGGAAATATGATTACTTCATCAGATTTTATACATCCTGAAGATGCAGCTGCATTGGAACAATTGGAAAATATTCCGGGCTTCCCTACATTAGTAAAGAAAGTTCTTTCTTTAGGGCTGGAAAAACTTCAATATGGAATTAATATGGCGTCTGCCATAAGGTTGTCACCAACTCAATTACCCGAATTGTATAATCGTTTGCCTCCTATCTGTAAGAAACTTGGTATAGAAGAGCCGGAGTTCTATTTGCAGATGGATCCGCAACCAAATGCGTGGACATTTGGCGATACCAAAATTTTTATAACTATCACTTCAGGGCTTGTGGATATGATGACTGATGAAGAACTTGATGCCGTGATAGCGCACGAGTGTGGACATGTTCTGTGCCGACATGTCTTATATCATACCATAGCACGTTATATCCTTAGTGGTGCTGATGCTTTGGGTATATTAGGTACATTGACAATCCCTATTCAATATGCAATTCTTTATTGGCAACGCAAAAGTGAACTTTCTTGTGATCGTGTTGCCAGCATTGTGACAGATCCGGAGATTGTGGCAAGTACAATGGCCCGTCTCTCGGGTGGTCCGATTTCTATTACTCAAAAGATTAATCTTGAAGAATGGGCAAAGCAGGCTGACCAATACGACAATATACGTAATGATGGACTATGGAACAAAACACTACAAGTATATGCCATAGCTGCTCAAAATCATCCTTTCGCTGCAGTTCGTGTTCGTGAAATCTTAAATTGGGCAAAGACTGAGCAATATAAATCCCTGAAACAGTATCTTGAATTAGGAACATCCGTTAAACGATGTTCGCATTGTGGAAAGTATGTAGAATTAAGTTGGGTGTACTGTATGGGATGTGGTAAGAAGATATAATATGTAATGTCTTGTGCTATGATGGAAAATAAGACCTCTATGAATGATAAGAATATTAAATATGACATATTTATCAGTTATTTCAGCTCTGAGAATGTTGATGGCATACGTTTTACAATGAAACGGCATCATATACAATATTATAGAGACACAAGGAATATTGTAGGGGGAGATGTTTTTTATAATTTAGCAATAGCCATTATGAATTCCATTGTATTCCTTTATATTGAAAGTCATAATCCATGTCATTCAATTTATACTCTTAAAGGAGGTAGTTATGCCATTAGCAAAAAGGACGCATAGATACTCCATATCAATGATAATCCTCAGCCAAATAATTTGGAAGTGTCATTTGCAAACATAAGTGTCAGAATGAGGATAAGGTATGGTATTGACGTATTATTAATGATATCATCAGTTGGGTAGCAAGGCTATTAGAAGTAAAACGGCTTGGTAAAACTATTTAGGAAATCATTTAAAGAAGATCTGTAAAATATATATGCAACAAAATTATGAATATTTTGCATTTATCAGTTATAATGGAACTGATGAAAAATGGGCCAAGTGGCTTCAACATAGCTTGGAGTATTACCACATTCCAAGTACTTTATGTGAGGAATATCCCAATTTACCCAAAAAGATTCGACCAGTCTTTTGGTATAAACAGGATTTAAGTGGAACAAAACTTAAACAATCATTATGGAAAGAACTTGAGTCATCAAAACATCTCATCGTAATATGTTCTCCAGATGCTGCCAAATCAGATTGGGTGAATGATGAAATAAAGTCATTCATTCTGCAGGATAAGGGTGATAAGATTATTCCTTTTATTGTTGGAGGCACTCCACATTCAGTGGATATTGACGATGAATGTTTCCCTGAAGCTTTGCGTGATCTTTCAAGAGATGAAGAGATCAGAGGAATAGATGTTAACGAACAGGGCAAGTCACATGCTTTATTAGACACTATAGCAACGATGTTTGGTGTACGAAAAGATGTATTATTGCAAAGGCACGAAAGGAGAAGAAAGCGCATAAGAAACGTATGGATTGCAGTTTGTTCTCTATTAATTTTGTTCGGAATTGGGGTATATAATTATACCCGAACAAAGGTTGAATTCTACGCTGACTATGTTGACTGTTGGGGTATACCTGAAGGAATTTATGAATTGGATAAGGACACCCGAACACATAAACAATTATTTTATCGGTTTAAATATAAACGAATTCCTATTGGAGAAAAGAACTCATTATCATGGAGGTTAGCAGAAGTATCTACCGTTAATTCCGCAGGTACAATAATTGAAAACCCGGCAAGAGAATTTACTACCAGATATAGTATTTATAGATATTTCTATAGTCCTACAACTGGAAGCTTAAGAGAGATTCATTTATGCGATGCTCTGGGAAAGACATTATTTAGGCAAAAGGTTGCAACCTATAATTCAACACGAGCATCGATATATGATTTAATAGGCTCCTCAGATGAGGATGCTTCTGGTTATCTCAACGCATATACGATATTCTCACCTACAGATAAAATGATGATGCCCATACAAAAAACAGGGATAAAACGTATTGTATATCAACGGGATAAAAATGGATATATTATAGGAGTAACTTTTCATTCTAATAACTCAGATAATTTTACAGAAAGCGTCGTAGCTGATGCGAATGGAGCGTATGGACACTCATATAAGGTTGATAGTATCGGTAGGATGACGGAACTTAGATTATTAAATGAAAACGGGAATGCTATTAATGGTGTAAATGGGGTAAGTATCATAAAATTAGGTTATAGTGATTATAATATTATTTCTAAAACCAGTTTAGATAGTTTTGAAAATCTGATATCAGATGAGAATTTGATTTGTCAAACTCAATACCAGTATGATGTTTTCGGAAATATAATAAAGGAACTTTATTATGGACTAGATAAACAACGCGTTTATACCAAGGAGATGATATCAGGCAAGAGTGCCGAGTATGATTCTTATGGTAATTGTACCAAAATAACAATGCTTAATGCAAGTGATATCCCGACTACTGATATTTATGGTATAAATCAAATTTTATATGATTATGATTCAAAAGGACGACAAAAGGAAATCTCTTATAGAGATATCTCTGGATTTTTACACATGTGTAAAGAAGGGTATGCTTTAATCAGATTAAAATATTATAAAAACACCGTATGCCCTATATATGCAGAATTTTACGGAACCGATTTTAACCTCATTAAAAATAACTATGGAATTGCTGCGTATGAACGAGATTTGGATGACAGAGGCAACGTTAAATGGGAAAATTACTATAATGAGAATTGGAAAAGATCAAAGAATTCTAATTTAGTCTCTCGTATTGAAAGTGATTATGATGAGAACTGTAATCTTATTCGTCAAAGATTTTATGATGAGAACGATCAGCCTTGCGTGAATAATAATAGTGTGCATGGATTCGAAATACACTATGATAACCGTGGAAATATAAGTAAACATACATGGATAGGTGTCAAGGGTAATGTTGTCGAAGATAAGTTGGGAGGTGTTTCGAGTATTACGTATAAATACGATAATCATGGCAATCTTATAGAGCGGAGATTTTGGGATAAGAATAATGATAAGGCTTTACATCGAGCTTGGGGTATTCATAAACAAGTATTCTATTATGATAAATTTGGAATAGCCAATGTTATAGAAATTTATGGAATAAATGATTCTTTATGCTGTAATACAGACGGGGTTGCTATTGTATCAATGACACTAGACAACCAAGGGAATATTATTAAAACAGAATATTTAAATGAGAACAAGAAATTATGCAATAATAAGTATGGAATAAGCACTATAGATACGAAATATAATAGTCACCGCCTTCAGACAGAGTGTGTGTTCTATAATGTAGATGGAAACTTTACAGAAGACGAAAATGGTGTTGCAAGATATATTTCAGTATACAATAATCAAGGAAAACAAACATTGTTTTCTATGTTCAATAAGGATGACAAACTGCAGAAAGGGAAAGATGGATATGCTAAAATTGAAATGTCATACGACGATCATGGACTACCTATTGAAACAGCATATATAGGGATAGATGGTAAATTATCAAGTGAGAACAGATTTGGATATGCTAAACTTGTAAATGAATATGATAGTTGTGGCAATCTAATTAGATGTGCAACATACGATTCTATAAACAATCTGTGTGTGAATCCTGCAACTGGGTATGCAAAATTTATAGGCACGTATGATTCACGAGGGAGAATTGTTAAGCGTGAGGTTTTTAATGATTTAAATAATCCTGTCGTTTGCAATTATGGCTATGCTACATGGGTTGCAGAATACGATGAAGAAGGCTATTTAATTGAGAGTTCAAACCTTGATACTCTTGGTCATATTATAATGAAAGAATCAAATAGTAATCTTAATAATCTCCCCAACGATACATCTGACTATAATAAATACTATTTTAGGTACAGTCTTAGTGATGTGATTATTGGTGGAATAACCTTATTTATATCTTTAATGTTAATGACTATGTGTATAAATAAGATACGGCATAAAAACAAGGAATATCTTCTTGCATTAAGTATGTCATGCATTATATGTATTGGATTGGCTTATGTGTTATGCAAAAATTATCTTTTGCATGTGGGAATATTAACTCCATACATATATAATTATACATGGGTATTCTTGATTTTACCACTTGGTTGTAGTGTTGGTTCTCTAATATGGTTTATTATTAAACCTGCTAGATATCATTATATGAAAATACGGAAAGAATGGCGTTTGAGCAAATTAACATATCAAAAAAAATGGTACAAACGGTTATATCATTCTGATGATGTATGGATAATTATAGTAGTCATTGTTTATTTGGTGCTTATCGGCTATTTATTATCTGAAGCATTTATAGAGATTATTCAGAACCCTTTATAATCAACTGTTATTGTGATAACGTTTGTAAAAGACGAATAAATCTATCACATAATTCTATGATAGATTCGAAGGTATGTTATTGCTGAAAAGGTTTTAAGATGAATTTTCTAAAAAAAGTGATAGAAATATGATGTTCGTATTCTCTCTTATTTCAAAAGAACTATTAAAAACAAATAATTATGGGTGTATTTAAAACAAGTAAGTTATTGCATGGAAATCCATCTTTGATTCCACTAATCAGTGAGAAGATTGCTGAGGAATTTAAGAACGATGAGTACGAGGTTGCAACAATAGATCTCACTATAGGTGGTAAAGAAGTGTCTATAACCAAGGGTGGTATGTTCAAGGCTATCATTGGAATGAAGACCGCATTGAAAATCAAATTAGTGCCGAAAGATAATAGGATTCAGTTTGATGCAGGTGTGGGCATTTTCGGTTTACAAGCTATCCCTGCTGCTATTGCCCTGTTTGTAACATGGCCGGTTATACTGACACAGATTTGGGGACTGATTCAGCAAAGTAAGCTGGATGACAAGGCATTGGATATAGCGGAAAGAGAAATCTATAATGATTCCAGTGTTAATTACCAACAAGAACAATATGTTTATTGCCCGCGTGATGGAAAGCGTATTCCTGCAAATTCCGAATATTGCCCTTACTGTGGAACAAAAATAAAATAGTGCCTATGAATACATATATTCCACAACCGATAGAAACGGGGGACATAAAACTTCCCGAAGAATTGGAACTGTTAGTTGAAGATATGTCAAAGAATGTCCATGAGGTCTGGGCGCAAACTAGAATTGCTCAAGGATGGACATATGGCATAGAAAGGAAAGATGATTTGAAACAACATCCTTGTTTGGTCCCATACGAAAAATTGAGTGAAGAAGAAAAAGTGTATGATAGAAACACTTCGGTCGAAACGCTTAAACTGATACTTAAATTGGGATTCAAAATCACAAAGCACATGTGATACGGTAATAATTTATTGTAAAAATGCTAAGTATGGACTTCTGTCTGATAAAGGAACTCCATTAACAGAAGTGCTTTCTGATAAGTTAGAGCCAATATTTGAAGGTGCTAAAAAAGCCTTTATGAATTGTTTGGATGTGAAAACTTCAACAACCTGTCAGAGAGAAAACCTGAAAGGTGAAACGTACAGAAACTCATATTGGTATTGATGCCGTGAGGAATCTGGGTGATGATACAGATATAATAAATTTAATATTGGAAGAACCCCAAGGTGATGCTCAGTATTAATTCTGTTCTTATTAAATAGAGACACGTTCTCTTTATTTGTAGTTATAGCTGCCATATTATCACAAATATTAGAAAGTGATAGTATGGCAATTATTTTTTTCATAGGGTGTTAGAAATGTATGGTATATACTATTCTATTATTATAAACAGAGATTGATATATCACTTTATATATGAGAGCATAGGTGGTATGACTTTACATAGTGGAACACCACAAAGCTTTTATAAAGTCTAGAAGTAATAAACCATATTATATAACTAAAAAATAGATTGTTATGATTATTTCAACAGCAGCACTGCATGCCATTATAATATATGGCTGTGTTCAAGGAAGTAAGTGGGTCGACAAAAAGATACAAGAACACAAAAACAACAAAGGGAAGAAATAGTGCTCATTGTATCTGTACCGCTCGTGGTTGTTTATAATTTTTGTATATTATAACGGTTGCGAGCGGTATAAATTCCAATTAAAGATCTGTAGACTGTATATGGTAACTATGAGAACGAAGAATTCTGTCGGCAAAAATATCATAAGCAATATAAATATGAAATTGTTTACTTTTATATATATGGCACTTTTACTTGTATGCCATATTTCCTGTCAAGATGTTGTAATGGATTGTGAAAAACCAAAAGTAGAAATTGAAACTCGTTGTATTGAGGAATTGAGAGTTCAAAATTTGATTCAACAAGCCAGGAATGGTGATGCGGAAGCCTATAAAATATTGGCATTGTGTTATCGTGATGGCAATGGGGTAGAAAGAAGTTTCTTAAATATGATTTTTATGCATACCATTTATTGCTATAAAACCGCTAATGATGTTCGGGACTTTGATGAGTTATTGGAGGATGGACATGTGTTTAAATTGATGGCAGAGTTAATGATGGAGATAACGGATTGTAATCCTTTTGATAATAAGAGTAAAACGAAAATAATGCAACTCAAACAAATCGCTCCAGCAGAGGCTAAAGTCTTAGAGGCAATTGATGATTTTTATTGCGAAAAGGCAGACCTTTCCACTACCATACAGAAATTACAGGAGGCGGAACTGGCAGGTAGTGAACTTAGTATTATTTTACAATTGGTTTATTTTGAGGGAACGGAGGATAATACGGGTTTGGAAGGATATTTGCTCCGTTGGGCGGAAAAATATCCATTTTTATATCTTAAAATAGGAGAATTGTATGTAGATAGGTATTATGAAAGTAATAAGGATCTCACATGTATTCGAAAATCTTTGGATTTTTATTATAAGGCTGATGCGTACGGAATGTTGACTCCAAGATGTGCCAATGCCCTTTGGTGTACCTATGATAAATTGGGTGATAAAGGACTTGAATGTGATGAACAGGAGAAGGAGCGATTGATGAGGGTGGCACAGTGTGGTTGATATATTGGGAATTATGTGATAATATTGATAAAATAAAGTCATTTCTATGAGGTATTTATTATTGTCCATATTGATAATTACTACACTTTGGTTTGCTTGGGCAGTAGGCGCAAATGTCCGATATACAAAAAGTGAGTTTTTGAACGATATTAATGTTAGGACTTTGCTCTCTTCCGGAGATTCAGGCACAACAGGACGGATATGTTATAATGGAGACACCCTTTTGCATTTTGATAATACAGTTGTCTATATGACTGATGGCAGTGAATTGGATAACAAAGAAGTTGGTTCAGTTAACCAGACTATGTTTATTACTGTTAAAGATAACATACCAATAGATACTTGTAGCATTGTAGATATGCATAACGGAGTGTGGTTGGAGGGTGATTCTATAAATATATTACTTGGGGTTGATACAATAAGTTTTAAAGTCGAATCACTTCCCCAAAAGATAAACTTGTTGCAGTGCTTTTCCGAAGGTAAGAATTGGATTGAATATAATTGGAAAGATTCTTTTCGTTTGTCGGAGCATTCTCGTATTTGTGAGTTTTTCTTTCAGGTGTATTTACCTTCCAAAGCTTCTTCATGGACAAGGTGTGTGATAAATACTTTGATGATGAATGGTCTTATGGCAATGTTTCTGGATGATAGGGGGGATGAACATATCTTGAATGAATATTATGGCGGTAACAAAAATCCAGTTCATTCCATTTTTTTTCATCCAGTCTCTGATTCGCCGATAGAGATAGCGCAGTATCATGCAAGGACTTTTGAAAGGTTATATCGTGATGATTTTTACTCGGGACAAGAGAATGATGAATGGGGACCGAAATATGATTATTTGTTCAAAATGAATCCTGTTTGGCAAAGTTTGGATGGTAATTATATAACTTATCGTGTTTACTCTTATTGTTATACGGGAGGTGCTCATGGATATATGGAGGAATATTATTTGACTTTCGATGTTCATACCGGTCATATATTGGGGACTGCTGATATTATCAAAGCGGAAAAAGTCGAATCCGTAATTAATAACCTTGAAAAAAAAACTCAAAGAGCTCATCACAGCAGCGCTTATTTAGCTGACTTACCCCAAATACGATCAGATTCTATGGTAGTAACTAAAGAATATATTGATGGAAAATTTTATCCTCGTCCGGCATTGACAGAACATGGAATGGTATTCTCGTATCAACCCTATGAGATAGGTTCTTTTAGTGAAGGAATAATCCACTTCGTCATTCCTTATTCGGAAATATCAAATATATTGAATATAAATCTTTAATTTATTTTTAATGGATAAAATAGTATGAAACTGAATGTTGTCAGTAAGTAAGAATGATAAATTATAATACAAATAAATAGAATATACACAATGAAAAGAGTGACATTTAAAGAATTTATTATGACGTTGTTCTGTGGAATTTGGCAGGCAATAAGATGGATAGCAGGCATGTTCGGTTATAATGATCGCACTTGTTATGGAGTGGTGGTACGTCGTATTTTTGCCGGATGTTTGGCGGTCTTTGCGATATTATTTACAGCTGCAGGTGTCTGTGGTGCCTACGTTGGAGTTAAAGAGGAATTTTTTTCTTCGGCATCTGAAGAGTCTGATAACGATTATTCCAGTGTTAAATACGTGAGTCGTAATGTGGACTTCCAGATTGATAAAAACTGTATAGTTAATAACGCTACAGGTTTAAAAATAGAGGATGTGGATTGGATATGCATGAGTATTGACGGTGACAGTTTGGTTTGTTATGCTACCAACGGTAAGCGTGGCTATTTTAATAAATATACAGGAAGAGTAGTTATTGAACCCAGGTATAGTAGAGCCTGGATATTTAGTGATGGTTTAAGTTGTGTGGAAGAAAATGACAGCCTTATATTTATAGATCATGATGGGAAAAAAGCGTTTGACAGGTCTTTTAAGTTTAGTAATAATGCAGATGGTTACGTGTTTCATGATGGCTATTGCATTATGGGAGTGGCGGATTATTCTTATGGTGTGATAAATAAAAAAGGAGAATGGATTGTAGAACCCCGATATGTTGATGTAAAGCGGGGAGGTGGCGGTTTCTGGATACTGAAAGATAAAAACGGTTATGGTTTATATAATGATTCCATCCAACGAATACTGTTGCCATGTGAGTATCGTTATGTGTGTAATGAAGTGGATGGTATCGTTGTACAGTATCAGGATTATACGATGCAACGTCTTAATTATGACTTAAGCGTAAAGGATGCATTTGTTTTTACGGATATTCATTATTTAAGGTATCCTACAGGCGAGTTTGACGATGATAATAATCAGATAATGTCTGTTGCCACATGCAAACGATATGAGGTTGCTCCTGAACGGAATGTCGGAGGAGGGAGATATGGTCTTATGGGGCCTGACGGTCGTCCGTTAACAAAACCGATATATGAAAGTATTGTTGCTATAGCTAAAGACTTGTATAAGTGTGGTAGTTGGCGTGGTAATGTCCTTGTTAATAGTAAGGGGCATATAATCCAGTAGGTGATAGATGTGAGAAAAACGATGATATCGTGCTTCTGTCTTTTGTGAAATAGTAAAAAGCAATATTTTTAGCTTTGTCTTTACTGTTAGGAAATGAAAGCGGTTCAATGGTATTTATCAAGGATAGTAAACTCTATTTATGAGGCAATTGGATTGTGATCGTGAAATGCATGAATGTGATGATAAGATTATATGGACTAATTGAGACTTATAGAGTTATTCACTGGTTGCAAACACATTGCAAAATCCGGACAATAGAATAGAAAACAGTTTGATTATTGACTTTTTGGATAGGGGACTAAAATGGTTATAAAAGCTAGAAGATATATAAATAAGTTTTTCTGTTTACGGAATGTTATTCAGGTAAAGTGCAAGGAATTAAACCTGATTCTCTCTAGACAGTATACATACGTAGAAAAGCCAATTATGAAGAAATGGTGGAATATACCATGTAACATTAGTAATATCGTCCGAAGAATTGTAGCTGCCAATGGGGCCCATAAACATAACCTTGATTTTGAAGTCAATCCTTTAGATATAAACATAGCGAGAATACAATGGAATCTGATAGAAAAATATAGTAATGGAATACAGGAAGATAGCAACTTTGATGTTATAATTGGGGATTTTGAGCCTAAAGCCCCTGTCCTGAATGTTTCTAATATAGTGTTCTTGCTTAGGTCTGATAGTAAATTTGAACAAATGATTTTAAATATCAGAATAAGTCATAAGAAAAAGAATATATCCGAGACTTTTCAACTGATAAGAGGAAATAAGGTAGATATACTATATTATATTAGGGGAATGAAGTTTTTCAGGGACTGTAAATATCTGGTTTATATGTGTTCCTACATGTTTGATCGGCTGGAATGAAGAGTACTAGCTATTAACAACAAGAAATGATTTGGATCGTGCAAAAAGTTATTCACGTTATTCCGAGAGTATTCTGGATAGTTATAAAATTAGCCTTACGATATACACAGTAGTTCGATAGTAAGACTGTAGATAAAGTGTTCTGCTTCTATTTTGAACTAATATTATATTTAGGAAAACTTTTATAGTATGTATTTTATGTATAATAAGATTATTAGAAATCTGTTTAATAAATTATTTAAAATAAAAAAGCGTGTACCGGATATTGCCTATGATCGCCATGTCTTGAAGCCGTTGCTACAAAATTTGGTTGAAGAGATGCTGCATCATATCCTCGATACAGGATGTGCATCTGATATGTATTCTTCAGAATTCCAGTTTGAGTATGACTCGGAATGGAGAAAGTGTGAAATATTTATGGCGCATGTGAATATGGAGTTTTATGAATTGAAGATGCAAGTCAGTAATTCCTATTTGGATCGTCGTGAGTGCCTTATCAGTGAAAATACAGATTTGCAAATTGTTGTTGGGAGCCTTTTTGATTGTAGTTTAGTTCAGAGTCTTTATGATACTATTTATCGTTGGGAAGAGGGAATGTATGTTGAACAGGTTATTATCCCAGAAGGTGTGCAGCAACTGGCACCAATGATTTTTGAGACTGAAAGGAGGAAGGATGAAAATCAAGCTGCAGAGTATCCTCTGTATAAACATGACCGTATAGGTACTCTGGTATTTCCAGGATCATTGGATATTCCTCAAGATGATTGTCTCAGCCCATTTGCGTCGTATGTCCAACGAGCATTTGTGTGGAATGGTCCGACTAAATGCCAAAAGATCCGTATCACTCATATTGACAATCACTCTCCAAACTTTGTAATCGAAGACGGAGTACTTTATTCTTCGGATAGAACCCGGTTGATCTATTGCTTTGTGGAAAAAAGTTCGTTTGTTGTTCCAAAGAGTGTGACTATTATTGGTCCTTTTGCTTTCTGTCTTCAAAAATCACTTCGGATGATCTATTTACATGATGGTATCACGACCATATGTACTGCTGCATTTATGGCGTGTAGGTCGCTGACTCAAATAGTTATCCCCAAGCAGGTTAAGAATATTAATTGCGACACATTTGATGGGTGTACGAGCCTTTGTAACGTGACTATACCTGATGGAGCAGAGAGTATCGAACACAATGCTTTCCGTGGTTGTCGCTCGTTGTCACAAATTACACTTCCAAACAGTCTTAAAACTATATACGGATTTGAGGGTTGCAGTTCTTTACGTGAAATTGACATACCAGCAGGAGTGGAAAATATTTCGGGTTTTATGTTTTGTGATTCTTTACGTAAGGTTACACTCCACAGGGGTGTAAAACGAATTGATGGCTACGCATTTCGATATTGTGGAAGTTTGTCTGAGATAAATTTTCCCGAGGGACTGGAAGAAATTGGAGATCGAGCATTTATGCCAAGTTACGACGGAACTAATGGTTTAACCAAAATAGTTTTTCCATCTACTTTACGTAAAATAGGCGTAGAAGCGTTCTATTATAATTGCAAGCTTCGTTCAGTCGAATTTCATTCTAACATCAAAGAGATGGGGGAAGCTGCATTTGCCAGGTGTTCTTCATTGGAAGTTATTGACAAACCTAATGAGATGAAAATCAATGATAATGTATTTATTCAGGATAAAGGGCTTGATAAATGGGGATTTTGGGATTAATCTAATTGTCCCCTCAGAAACCCAAAAATAAAAAGCAGAGAAGACAGCTATCTCTAACTATCTTCTCTCTTTCTCTTAAAATGTCAATCTCATAACTACCTTCTCCGGTTGTGCTGTAATCTTAACTCTCTTTACCTGATTCGCCCCAAGCATCACAGCCGAATTCTTATAACACCCAATGAATTCTCTCTTCGGCATGAAAAACGTGTACCCGAAGGGAACGCCTCCCCAGTAATCCGGTACTCTGAAATCATTAAAACTATGCCCAGTAATTATATTGGCGTCGATGTTATAGATCATTTTCAGATCATAATTCAGCCAGTCTATTTCCCCCTCCCTGTACTTACGGAGGAATGTTAGCTCCAATGTTTTCCCCGATACTTCTCTTAATAGGAATCTGACTCCACCAGCATTAAAGACCTTACCCAGATCCGCCTGAACAGTATTTTCAACCTCATTAACTCCCAGTGTACTCAAATCATACACTTTGCCCATTGTAAATATTTTCTTTTTCATATTATTCTAGTTTTCTTTCTATTATTATTGATATTTCTCCTTGTCCGTCAGTTTTGAAACTTAGTTTCTCGTAATTAACAAGTTGGCATAACCGATCCTCATATGTATCTGTCAGCCATTCCAGGCTAACCAATGAATGCCCATCTTCATCTTCATATAATTCCCCGTCTTCATCCGCTATATCTGTCATATCAGAGGTAGTCAGACTGAATATATGAGCAGCCAGTTCTATAGAGATGTAATTAGCGTCATCAGTCCCATATAACTTAGGGGGATATTTTATCTGGATGAATACTGCATTCTCAAAACAGCTGATTCTGTGTCTTACCGGAATATCAGAGAGCCCGTCCATTAGAAGCTCGACTATGGGGTAATCTACTTCCTGTATATCTCCTGTATAATAACGTTTCATCATTTCCACTCTAAAATTGGCTATCAAAGACAAGTCCTGTATTGGCATCTTTGCTAGTCGGGGGTATAAGACACCGTTCTCATCAATATAGCTTTCGGAATCAGTGCATTTCAATTCTTTATCTCTTGTTGTTGAAAATCTTTTTACTTTCATACTACTTAGTTTTTTGTGATTTAATAATTAAGGTTGTATTATAATTCTTTTTCAGATATTCCTGGAGTTTTCCATATCTGTCTGCTCTACATCTTCCACGTGGACATAGAACAAATATTTCTTTAAGGCTTATTTTTAATGTTAAGTTATAGTCCGTACTATCCTTTTTATTCAATAAAGAAGCCAGTTGAGGAAACTTTTGAGATAACGCTGCAATATCATCGTGGAATTTATTCGTTGTCTCTTTCGAATCTATTCGTTGTCTCTTTCGAATCGGAGTGTGATTCTACCGGAGTTTTTGGTATGTCACTACAATCCTTGTTGAGCGAATACCAGAGTTGGGATGTGTCTGTCATAAATTTAAGTATTGTTTCATAGTTAGGGATTTGGAGCGATACCAGTAGAGTTTTCGGCATTTTTGGGGGAGAGGAGGAAATAAAAAACGAGATACCCAATTAATGATACCTCGTTAATCTTTAATCAATCCATAATACAACTATTCGAATGGAGAATCATCTTTTTTCTCTTGAAATATAAATGGATCACTTCCTTCTTTTATAAGTTGCACTGTCAAATTGTCCAATTGTTGGTTGTAGACTATAGTGGTATTATTGGACATGCAATTATGTTCCTCACCACCTGAAACTTCGTACAGATTTGGGTTCTTATTGAAGCCTAGTTTTATAGGTGTTACAACCTGAAAAAAAATTATAGTTATTATTTCCAACTAATGCAATTAAACGTGTTTTTAATAATGGAAATTCTAATAAATTTATATCAGATGGATATTTGCCCACATTCTTACTAAAAAAGGAGGATAAACTATTTGAGATAGAAGATGTATTTGACTTCTGATAACTATTAAATATTATATCTGAATCATTTGTTGCTGTAGTTTCACGATATAATTTAAATGGCATTTTTATCCCTTTATAA
>OKWJ01000991.1_pt1 | contig 24878 bp, 8 predicted proteins | sample 1607121 | NCBI WGS metagenome assembly OKWJ01 (sample SAMN04414080, study PRJEB24778) | human gut metagenome | material: faecal | host: Homo sapiens | reverse complement strand
GGTTTTGTGAAATTTTGGCACAAAACCTTTTCTTTTGTCTTTTTGTTTTTTGTGTCGCATGAAACGAAAAATTTATCAAGAGTAAATGTATTTGAGTGCGTTCGCACTCAAACTCTTGACAAACCTTTCATTTCATGCATGTTGGCTAATAAGAAGAGTTAAGGCAAAGAATGCCTTAACTTTTGGAATGAAAAAAATGTTTGATTAGTCGCATCAATGCTAGGTCAAAAAGTACTTCATAAGTTGCGGTTTTTCTTTTTTCTATAATCAATGAAGTGCGAGAAGTTATTTTTGTGATTGTTATTTTTGTGATTAAAGAGTGGCAAATGTTTGTCATTTGTTTGACTTGTCGAATTTTATATTATTATAATAATAACAAGATTTATTGCAAACAATACAAAAAAGTCTTGTGCGCAATATTAATGGTGGGGAACTATGAGATATTTTAAGATCGTTTTGGCATGTTTCGGATTTATATTGGCGGTTGTGGGAATCACAGCGGGCGTTTTGTTTTTGACGGGCAAGTTCGACAAAGAGGTTGTTCAACCCGGAGACATTGCGTTTGAAATTACTGAAAAACTTACAGAGAATGACTTTGAAGTTGTTGTGAACACGACAACGGAGAATGTCACGGAAAAAGATGTCACACTTTCTCTTACCAATCAAACTGAAGCAGATGGAATGATTAGTGACGGAATTATTACAATTCCAAAAGTTGTCAAACTTGGAAAACCTTTCACTGTCAAAGTCAACAAAACCCACTATGCTGGCATGACAGAAGAATGGAATGTTGGCGGAACATCAATAATCCGTGCAAAATCAACAAACCCACTCATTCAAGAAGCAACACCTCTCACGGTTGAAGTTGATGTGCCTGTTCACTCACTTGGAGTTGAACTCGTGACGACGACTGGAACAAAAATTGGAACTGTTTCAGCACGAAATTTGAAAAATTATATGAAGACACTTGCCGAGGGTGAAGACGACAACAAAGTTGTCGAACTTGCCGTTGGCTCTGTTGTTCGTTTGCAACCGGTTTTCACACCAGCAAAAAGTGCAAAAACAACAAAGGGCGAGCCACGAAAAGTTTTGTTTGAAATTCCAACCGCATGGAAAGGCATACATATTGATTTTGTTGATGGTGAAAATGATTTGATTGAGGTTTTGAGACAAACCACAGTTGAAGACATCAAAATCAATGCATATTGCTTTAGAACAAGTGCTGATGAATATGCGGCACAGAGCAAAGGATATTCAGATGAAGAACTAATCACAATGATGAATTCAAATGGAATCAGTGGTGCAAGTTCTCAAATTTTTGGAACAAACCAAAAAATCACAAGTTTCACAAGCACAACAAATGATGAATATTTGAACCTTGCAATCAATTCTCCTATGACTTTGGTCGCAAACGGAAAGGTTGACAATGCATTTGATTTGGGACTTGGACTTGCGTCTGATACGGGAGTTGCAAAACTTGAGGATAAAATCGCAGTTATCAAACTGTTTGCTTATTGGCAAAATGGCGATGGTGCTTGGGAAGATGCTGGAGACAAACTTGAAATTGTTGGACAAACCTCTTCCAAAAAAGAAAATGGCGTCAAAGCAAAAATAAACAAAAACGATGCAAATCTTTCTTCATGGAAAGTTATTGCAAGCGAAACTGGAAAATATAAAATTGTTGCAAAACTTTCTTATGAATACTATTCGTCTTCGTCATCTGTGCCAACAACAATCAATCTTGAAATACCTTTCAACAATATTTTGGTTTCAGACCCAATTTCTTCTGATGTTGCATGGAAAAGCACGCTTCCAGCAATTAAAACTCTTGTTGTCCTTGACGGAGAGACTGCGGCAGAAAAATATTATCCAACAATAAATCTTGCAGACTTTGTTGATATCAAAAATCCGAATGCAACATACAAAGTTGTTCGTTTCTTTGCTTATTCAACGGAAGGCGAAAACCTTGCAAATGTGATTAACTGTTCGCTTTATTCTGGAAATTTTGCAGTTCCAGACAGTTCAAATCAATATGAAGTTTTTGAAATTCCAAACGGCATTTTGACAGCAAAAGATGTTGGAAATTTCAGAATTTTCTTTGCAACTGTTGTTTCAGATTATATGGGCAATCCAAAAATTCAATCTGGTGAATACTTGTTTGAAAGCTTCTCAAACACAAACACGATTAATGTTGTGAAGAGTCTTAAACAGCTTGATGCAAGCATGACAGTTAACCCTCAGGAAGACGGAAAAGATTACAACAAAAACACTGACGAAACCACTCGTGACTACATTTTCCATGTCCGTCAACAAGACGAAAAAGTGTTCACACTTAGTTTGTTTGTTAGTGACATCGAAATTTTTGAAAGAGATTATGCCGATGGCAAGATTTCAATCGACTTTTTGCTTGATGGTCAAAAATCAAAAATCTTGGAACTCACTGGCGATTATGTGATTGATATTGAATCAAAACGCATTGATTTTCAGGTTAGCGTGAAGTCGCTTCCAACCAATGAGCAACCAACTCTTGAGTGTAAAGTCACATACGACCTTGATCACAGACTTGATAAATTTGTTTCAAACAATGGAAACAAGGTTCAAATCAAAGTTCTCAATGGATTTGCTCAAGAAATTGTGTTTGATGCTGTGAAAGATGCAAATCCACGAAACTCAGCAGAAAATCCAATTCAAGTTGAAATAAAATTTAATGCGGGCTCAGATAATGTTGCAACAAACGTTGAATATGGAATCACACTCAATGAGCAAAAACTCATTCTCGAAGACTTGTCAAAAGTGACAATCAATGAAGAGGCATTAAACAAAACCTACACTTTGTCATCGAACAAGCCAGCAGTAATTGCAGTTGAAGATGATCCGGAAAAAGGACCAAAACTTTCAATTCTTGGTGCGACTGAAGACGAAGATGTGATTATTACTGCGACTGCCGCAGATGGTTCTGGACTAACTGCCAACCTTTATTTTAGAGTTTTGGCATCTCTTCAAATCACTTTAACACCAAACAAATCGGAAATTACAATGGATGGATATCAGGGCAACCAAACTAATTTCCGCACATACTTTGATGCAAAAGCAGGGGATATTGACTTGAATAATTTGTTGGAATTCAATGTCCCAATTGAAAATAATGACAAGTTTGTGTTTGCTGATGACACATTGAAAGTTGTTAGCACACTCGGACGCGATGCAAGTTTGCAACTTTACATAACTTCAAATTTTGGCTTTACAAAAGTCATTCCAATCAGAATTGTAAGCAATATCACTGCTTCAAACACATATGCGAACAACGACAATGGGCTTGACGACTCGGATTTTGTTGCTCGCGGAGAAACTCCTCCAACCGAGCGTGGAACAAGAGTTTATGCAGAAAATTCAAGAGAAATAACATTTGTTCTCACACAAGAAAAACCAACTCAAACAAACATTTCTATTTCAGTTGACGATTTTGAACTTCCAAAAAATGGTGGAATTCAGAACATTTCTTATAACAACGGAATTTTGACTGTTTGCTTTGACGCTGTAAGTCAAATGACAGAAAAAACAATCATATTCAAGAAAAATTTCTCTGAAAACGACGAATATGCGTTTGTTTATACAATGAAATTCCTTGTTTTCCCAAACATCAAGGCGTCCCTTGTGTCAAACGTGGGAACCGAAGAAAATCCTGCAAGTTATGTTTGTGGCGAAACAGTTGTTTACGATGCAAAAGACAATTCAAACGGACTCATCAAACTTGAGAGAATTATGGGTTCAAATATTATTTCAGAGCATGCGACACTTGAAGCAAGAATCAACGGCGAATGGGTGGCGTTATCTTCAAACTCTGGAGTTTTCACACTGCCAACATCTTTCCGTGCGATAGAAGGCAGCTTTGTTGAAATCAGAATCACATACGATGGTTGCGTTCTGACACCAATCAAACTCTTCTTCAAGCCGTTCTTTGACGAAAGCATTTTGCTTGATGCAAAAGTATTATATAATGGAAAGCATTATGTTCCTTTTGTTGCAACCGAGAATAATTCAATTGCACTGTCTCAAGCGGAGGGTGTTGTTTATACAATAATTAACGCAACAAGTGAACAATATTTGAGAATTAGAGCAAATCAAATTGAAAAGCTTGATAGACTTTATACAAAAATCATAGCATCAGAAAAACTTCGCATTGAGAATGGCAATGGTGTGACAGAACTTCCAATTCTTATCTTGCCAATCAAATATCCATTTGTTGTTTATGACAGCATTGAAAACGCGGAAAGTGAAGAAACATATAGAAATGTTGATCTCAAACAAGTTGTTGAGTCAGAGTCATTTTACGACACGCTTGAAGCAGGCAGTGAAGAAATCATTGACCTAAAATCAAAGATTCTTGTTGACGGGCTTGAAAGTGGCGGTGCACTTGTTAGTGTGATTAATGCAGATGGATCGGCAAATAATTATGTTAATTACGATGCACAAAATCTCACAATTTCAGCAAATTCGGTTGGAAAAGACCAAATTGTTTATGTCAAAGTGAAATGCGGTGCGGAGTTTGAAGAGGCTTTTGAATTTGTTTATAGAATAAAAGTCACTGCAAATCAGCAGATTAAAGTCTTCTATCCATACATTGAATATAATGAAGAATATAATGTTCAAAATGCTTATGAATATTTGTATTTTGGTTCAAAAAATCAAGTTTCAGTTGATTTGATGGAAGAATTTGATACTCAAAAGACACCAAACAAAAAATTGCTTGAAGAATTGTTCCCAACAACAAATGGACAAACTTATGCAAGACGTTTTGTTGTTGTTCGTGAAAAAGATGGAAAGCTTATTCCTATTGAATACAAAGATTTGCATTTTGAAATTGCAAGTGTTGGAATTGGTAAAACGGTTATTCCAGCTGACCAAGTTTCAAATTATGTGACAATCACTGAAAAGACAACGACAAATGGCGTTCTTCAAAGTGCGAACATGTTTGTTAATCGTGGGCAGTCGGTTGAGACAATAGACATCAGAATTAGGGCATTCACATCAAGTGGTGCAGAAGCATACTATCGCTTCCAAGTTAATGACAAACCAATTTCATACACAACATATTACAAAAATCAAAAAATTGATTATGACGGGTTCTCTGTTGCATCAGATGGTGCGAGCGAAATCAATCTCAATGAAAATGTTGATGTTCGAGTTGGTGAAAACCCACAGCAACCAGTTTCTCCAAATGAATATAAATTCTATTTGATTGTTCACGAAAAACTCGGAACAGATTACAGTCAATTTATTACACTTTCTGGTGGCATCATTCAAATATCAACACTCGTTAACGATGTTGAAACAACGGTCGTAATTTACAACAACAAAGGCGAGATTTCAAGGTTTAATCTTGTCCTCAAATGCACAATTGATCATGAAATTATATCCACAACTGTCAACAATGAGGGCATTTTTGATGTCGGCAAAAGTGTTGATTTCTTTAATGCAACTTCGTCTGACGGCAACTATAGCATGCAAGAAATCACGACCAGAGTATATGTGAGAAATTATCTTAATGGAACTGATATTGGATCAACATCAGCAAATAATTTGTTTGTTAATGTTGGAGGATACTCAATAAAAGATATTTCAAAACGATATAATCAATATGTTCTTATTGACAATTTAAAAGTTTACGCAGAAAATCTCATGGATACTTGGAAAGGAAAGTTCTATCTTGGTGACGATGCAAAATATGACGTTCTCACAGAAGGTGAAAAAAGTTATATTCGTTATAATGGCAGCGTTATTGAAGTTGAAGAAGTTGAACAAGAAAATGTTAAGAAGTCTGTGGTAAAGATCCCTCTTCAATCAATAACAGATGGCGACACTGTTGCATACGAAGTTGAAACAGGAGCAAAATATGTTATTATTCCTCACTTGAAATTTTCAAACGGAAATGACACTCGTGACTATGTTCTTTATGACAGAGTTTTCCATGAGGAAGAAACAGACCCAGCTAAAAAATATACAAATGAACCTTTTGTTGAAAATAGAGAAGGTAATTACACAACATATGTCAATGCATATGTTAATGGTTACATTCGTTATAAGGTCGATAGAAGTGTTGATGGCAAAGGCAAAACTGAACTCAAAGCGGCAATTCTTCGTCTCACTCACAACAATGTTCAATATGTTGCACAAGTTGACAAAGAACACTTTGATCATGAATACATCACAATTGATAATGAAAAACATTATTTCACACGTTTCTACACAATCTCATATGATGGAATTGCTGCAAACGCGAAAGATGAGGAAGGAAATGATGTGCTTAATGTTCCAAAAGTCAGATATATGCTTGGCAAAGATGAGACCACCATTGATTTGAGCAAAATAATTTTCTATACACAAGAAGGAATATCAAATAATGTTCTCAAACTTGGTGGAACAAATTATATTTCTAACATGTTCAAGTTCTATGTTGATGATGGAAGCGAAGAAAGCAGTGAGATTGAGTTTAGTAAAGACGATGCTGGAAATAATATTTGGACAATTTCATGTGAATCTAATAATAAATTTTCGCCAATCAACATTATGATTAAAGACACAACTGGGAAATATGTTGTTGGACGTCTTACAATTCTTCCAACTGTTGAAACTTCAACAAGTGAAACAGAAAACAACAAAACCATTTTTATTGAAGCTGGCGACACAACAAAAGTTGATTATGCGATTAAGACAGGCACAATTCAAGTTGGTTCGTATGCAGGAGCAATGAGCAAAAAAGATGGTGAAAACCAATTCACTGGAACAATCGAAACAGATCACCCTGGTTGGATGAATTATGTTTATGCCGTTTCATCAAATAAATATCCTAATCTATTATCTATTGATGATCATGGACAGATATCGGGACTTTCTGGACAAGCTCCTTGGGGAGATGTCACAGTTGAAGCAAAACTCAGGTATTCAAGCAGCGATAAATCTTTGATAACAACTTTGTCATTTGAAACATGGAAAAATGCAATTTTGGGCACAACATATTCTGGCTATGTCAACTCATATGCTGAACTCAATACACTTTTGGGCTCGGATTATCGCATAAACATCGCATCTTCTGGGAATGTAAATGGCGACGGCGACATAACTGATGTCGCTTATGGTGAAACAATCATAATTTCACTTGAAGCAAAATGCCCAACATGCAAAAAATGGGCTGTTGTTGGCAAAGAACATAAACATTGGTTGGAAGATGTCTCAGAGCAAATCACAGACCTCAGCATTTTTGACACCGACGCTCAAAAGGAAACTCTTTCTCAAGGTGGAACAGTTGAAATCACTGAAAATGACAAATCATTGAAGCACACTTACAAGTTGGCAGAAGGGGCAAAGCTAGAACAAGATGAAACTTCAAAAGTGTGGACACTCACAGGAACAATCACAAAAACAACATATGTTGAAGAAACTGTTGAGGAAGTTGGTCCATTCGAAAAATGGATTCCAATGCCAGTGGCAGAGCAAATTTCAGACATCAGCACGTTCACAGATGAACAAAAAGATGCTCTTTCAAAAGGTGGGGCAGTTGAAGTTGTTGACCAAAATGACTCAACAAAGAAATATGTTTACGCAGTGACAGTGGGTTCAACTCTTCAATATGTCACGAGCACAGATGAGATAACGGGCATTGAAACTGGCACATGGACACTCACAGGAACAATCACAAAAACAACATTCATAAAAGTTGTAATTGAAAATGGTGCTGCAGAAGTGACAACTGCAAGACTTGATTTGTCGTCAGGCGGATATGCAATACTTGCAACAGCATTGTTTGGCAAAGAAACAATTTTGGGATATGCAAATTGGGATGCACTTCTTGATGATTGCAATGTTGAATTTGCGGGATATGACGAGAATACTAAGACTTTTGGTGGACCAAAAGAAATCAACATCACCTTGACAACAAAAGAACCAAAACACACTGGAACTTTCTATATTGTCAATCAAGAGCATGATAACAAAACAATTCATGGAGTGGGCAATCTCCAAAATATTGATGAATCTTTGAATGATTACACAGCAACAAAAGAAATTGCCTCAGTTGTTAATGTTGGTGATTATTGGGTTCTTCCAATGGCGACAACAAAGACTTTGAAAAGTGATGCAATATTAGAAGAACTTGAAGAAGGAAAAGGCACACTCTTTGATCTTGTTGAAAGTTGGTGGGGAGTGACCGAACAAGATATTACAAATTCAAAAGATTTTGCTTCGACTCCATTTGAACTCACAACCGCTGCAAGCCTTGCAAGCAAAGAAGATCCATTCAATACAATCAAAATTTATCAGCATGGTTATGCAATCGGAAATATCCATATCTATCTCGAAGACTATGTGGGTGATCAAACCGCGGATGATTGGATGATTTATACTTCATCGGAAGAGGCGAAAGAGGCTACGGGGTCAGAAAATGCTTGGAGTCGTGTGATTGAGAGCAATGGTTCAAAAATCAACTTTGTGATTGGCGTGATTGGCAGCAATGTGTGTTTGACAACAACGCTTGAGACGAAAGAGTTCAGTGAACAAATTTCAGACATCAGCATGTTCACAGATGAACAAAAAGATGCTCTTTCCCAAAGTGAAACAGTTGAGATCACTGACGAAAATGACAAATCAAAAACATATTCTTATAAGTTGTCGGATGGCGCAACACTCAAACAAGATGAGACATCAAAAGAGTGGACGCTCACTGGCAAAGTTATAAAGACAACAAAAACAAGTGATGTCCAAATAATTTACATAACTCAAAATACCAAAATGACCGACAATAAATATTTGTTTGAAAATGGACTTTTGCTTGAATGGGATGGAACAAACATTGCTTTGAGCATGATAAATAAAGAAAGCAAAATTGAATTTGCTTTTTATGGCGTTAAGTTTGAAGCAACTGGTGGTGCTGGAGAGTCTGTTTATAAACTTGACGGGGTCGAAGTGGCATTCAACTATTTTGAAGGGCTGAAAGACATTGTTGAGCAACCAACAAATTCAAAAATTGAGGAAGGCAGCAAAACGTATAAAGCTGAAAAAACTGGCGACGTTGTTGGTTATAAAGATAAAATTGAAAAAGATATGTTCAATTTTGACAAATGGGAATATAGTGCTTCATACGTGAATGAAAACGGAAAAACAATTCAAGCAATCATCAACGGAAAATCAATTAAGATTGTTGGTTTGAGCAAAACAAACACACAACTCAAAATTACTGTTAGTGGAATATCAGAGGAGGGCGGAGATTACACATTTGTTGTTGATCTCAATCAAAATCCAGCCGTCATAATCATTGGTGGAAGCGAAAGCATAACAAGCCCAGACACTCCATTTGATGGCGGTGTGATAACTGGTGGACAAGAAAAAATTGTTGATCTTGGCGAAATATTCAAGATTATTGCAGAAGAAAGTCCTGTTAAGATAAAAAATTATGCAGGAAACACAGATGATGACTCTTTGCTTCAAGTGCTTTATGACAACTTGTATTTGTATTATTTGGTTGGCAAATTGGACGGATATTCAAGCAATGTTTTCAAAATCACAAAAGATGAAAACAGCGGACAAAACATAATTTCGATTATATTTACTGGAGCAGAAGAACAAGAATTCACAATTGTGAAAGATGCTGATGGAAAATTTTCTCTTGTCGACAAAGAGGGAAATCCTGTGGACGGCAATTTTGCCCTTGAACTCAACACAGATTTATATGAATTTTCAGCAAAAATAGCTGATGAGCCTGAAGAAAACGGTTCAACTGGTGATAATGGCAATTCACCAGAGGGCGGAACAACTCCAACAAACGAAGGTGATTCTGGAAGTGGCGAGTCTTCTGCCGAAGGTGGAGAACAGCCACAACCAACAACAATCAAAGTTCTCACAATCACGATCACACCTGTGTTCACATATAAATATCAGGTTGAAAGCAACATCAAATTGATTGATATAGTTGATACTGATTTCGCAGAAACTGGAGAACTTAAGGTTGTTGGAAAAGAAATCACATCTGAATCTGTTGTGAAATTACGTTTTTCTGTTCTTCGTGGAAAAGGAGCAGACGCAAAAGAAGTTGCATTTGCATATTATTCACTCTCGCTCAAACCAAGCGTTGGTGCAGTGGTTTCATATCCAACAATTTCGACAAGCACCAAAGATGAAAATGGAAACTTTGTTGCAGTCGGTCAAACAAGCGAATATTTCTATGCGGATGCAAGAGAGTTTGATATTAATGCAAAATCCGACATTTCAAGCGACAAAGCGCCAAGAATGGCTGTCACAAAATATGCTTATGGAACGGCAACAGTTGGAGAAGGAAAAGAAGCCATAAGTTATCCTTGCGTGGCAACATATGAAGGAGAGGGAATAGACTTAACAATAATAAAAATCGGTGAAGAAAGTGTTAAATCTATAGAGAATAAGACTTTGACAAATAATGTTTTGACAGCCACAGTTACTACAACAGAAGAAACAAAATATACCATTTCAGTCTATGTTCCAAATCCAACCATCTCATACACTGCTTCGTCGAACCAAAACATCATTAAAGGCAAGGACAAAGAGAATAACGACATTCTGACAAACAGTTGGGAAAGCGAAGGGAAATTCACTTTTGATATGACTGATGTCACAGTGTCTGAGGCAGAAGTGGTTATCAGTGCTCAAGCAACAATTGGGGACTATACTTACACGTTTGCACAATATACTTTCACAGTTTGCAAAAATCCAGTGATTTCAACGCTTGTCACAACAGACCCAACGCATCTTGACGGAAATGGTGCAGAGATTCTTCCAATCAATGGCGGAGATGCTTTGACACCTTTCGACACGGCTCGAGGTTATGTTGAAATTGATGGAATAAGATATGAAGTGACAAAAAATGGCGAGCAATATAAGGTTGATGTGGGCTCGAAGAGTTATTCTGTTGAAAATGGACAAATAACAATTGATGCTGGTGAAAATGCAAAAATATATAAAGTTGTTTATTATAATATTATAAACAATTCTCCAAGACTTCAATTTGTGTATAACAACTTGATTTTGAGTGATGACTATAATGAAAGTTTTACGGCAAACGATTCGACAATGGTCGACTTCGTTGTTGAGCAAACAAAAAAAGACGATGAGTATCATATTGTCAATTTCAAATACAATGGTCAAAGTGTTTCGGGAGAATACAAATATAAGAGAGTTTGGGATTTCGTCATGAATCCAACTCTTGACAGCCACACAATCGAAGGAATTTTTGACCCAGAAAATCCTAGCGAACTTCTCAACTACTACTATCTTAATGCCGGCAAAGCATACAACATTATTGAAACTTTTGGGCTTACAAAATATTTCTCGACAGAAAGTCTCACGAAAATATTTGATCTTGGTTTTGCCAACGGCGAAACAGCAGCTGGCTATGAAGGTGTGAAATTCACAGCAGACGGGAAGTCAATCAACATTTTGGGGGCACCAGAAGGTGGCATGAATTTCAGAATTAAATTCAAGCCTTATGAAAATGCGGAATTTAAAACCATTGGAATCACAATTTTGCCTTCAATTGAAATCGTTGTCAACTACAGGACTGAAACCATTTATGAAAATGACCCATATGCATATGGCTTGATTAGTTATAATCAAGTCAAGAATAATGAAACATATCCATTGATTTCCAACGCAAAAGGCACAGATTTCACCATTCGAAGAAATGGCGTGACAGCCGATGTTGTCGAGGGTGAATATACACTTGAAATTGTTGATGGAACAGATGCAACACTAAATGCAAAAATCACACAACAAGGCAACAACGCGAAGCTCACTATTGCCAACCCTCCAAGACTCAATGCAAAGCGCGTTGTAATCAAAATTTCAGATAAATATGGATATTATCAATATTTGAGATATGTTGTTGGTGCTGAAACACAGGTTGTGATTTCTTCAAATGACATAACTTTCACAACAGGTGGCAAAATTGACTGGGAAAGCAACCAATTCCCAATTTCGTTCAAGAAAAGCGGAGAAGAGACAATTCAACTTGCTTCGTTCTATACGGCACAAATCACCGATGCAACAAGCGAGAACACCAGTGATAACTATGGTTCAGACAGCTCACTCAAAATTGACACAGACGGCAATCTCTATGGGGTTCAACTTGATTCAATCATCACAAAATATAAAACCAATGAGAAACAAGAGATTGAAAGCCAATATATTCCTCATCAAAAATCTATACCTTACGATTTGTATAAACTTGTTGCAAAAGATGCAAACGGAGATAATGTTGTTCTCAAATCTTTTGACAAGTATAGCAAAGTTGAGATTTATAAAGGAAATTCAACAACTGCAGACTACACGTGGATAAAAGGAGGATCAAACCCTACAGACTGGCCGCTTGATGACAAGGGTGCACTAACACCAATTCAAGATGTATCTCAATATACTATCAAACTATTTAGTAGCAGCAGCACTTCGAGCGCTGATGGCATAATCCAATTTATACTTTTGGAAGTGAACAAAACCGACAATCTCTATTACGCGTCAAGAGAAAATCCAACAGACCACTATACATTTGCATATAACATCTCAATTGACGGAACAGACATTGTGGATGTGGATGGCAAGACAATCAATAACATCGGAAATGCTCAATATGGTTCCGCTCAATCTCTCAACACAACACTAAAAATCACTGTCACAAGCAACACCAACAATGTGAAGACGGATTTGGACAGTATTGACATTGGAATTTTGTTGAAGTTTGGAATTTATCCAGAAGTTAAACAAACAGTTGCTGGACAAATTAGTTATGACTATGTCGGACGTGGCGACAAGTTAACAGAGGTTATTAAGGGCGCCGAAATAAAACTCACTGGTGATTCTGTGCCAGTAAGTTTGACGCCAAAATATTACACAGTCCTTGGTGATGAGTCTTTGACATTGACTTCCGAACCTGCAGATAAAATGACTGGCGGAACGCTTGAAGGCAGTTATTCATATGACGGCAATACACGCGTCTTGAGTTTGAAAGCAGGATTGACAAGTGATACGGCAACGATCAACAATATTAAATATACATATGACTCAACAAACAAGACTTTGAAAATCGGATACAGGGTTGTTCCACTCACGGACGGGCAATTTGTTGACGATGTGACGGGCATAACCTACAAGGTTGACGGAACACAACTTTTGATTTCCAAAAAGATTGACAATGCAAACACTGTCACAATCAACAACATAAAGTATACGGTTGAGACATCAGGTGCCACACCAACTGTGAAATACGAAACACTTTATGAGAGCATATTTGTTGTTTGGGAGTATAATTCAAACAAATACTGGGCTCAATGGAACTACAAAGTTGTTGACAAATTCAATCAGGTGACAACAGGTGATCCGCTTGAAGCACAAGACGGAAATATCAAAGTCAAACTTGATTGGACTGGAGAAGTGGGTGGTGCAACATATAGATTTAATGCAAACACACTTCAACTGTTTAAGACTGAAGGTGTTGTCACAACAGTTCTTGGCACAGCACAATGGGTTTCGGAGTTGAATAACAACAGATACGAGATTGAGATTGACGGCACAACTTATAAGATTGTTGTTGAAAACGAAAAGATGAAATTCAAAAATGGTGAAAGTTATTATCAAGTAGGTTCAACCGCTCTTGAACTCACAGAAGAAACAACAAAAAATTCAAGTTGGGCAGACAAAATCACTCTTACAGGGCTTGACGGGGAATTGACATCTTTGAGAGTTGCAAATGAAATGATGAGAAGTGGTAATAAACTTATAACAATCAATGGTGGCAATAACTTAGAAATTAGTGACTCTTCTGGACTTCTTAGTAAAACAATAAATGTCACGATAACTTACAAAGACTCAATTGAAGGAGTTGATAAATCACTGAAATTCAACGGAAATGAAATCAAAGTCACATTTGAACATTTTGATCCAACAAAAAGCAATCAACAAAGTGCATAATTTGGACAATGAGCCTCAAAAAAATAAAAAATCCCACAGTGCGTGGGATTTTTTTGTGGCTTATTTCTTAGCAGGTTGGTTGTTTGTTGCCACCGCAGCAGCAGTTGAGAAGAAGAATGAGCCAGAGGAAGTTTCCACAGCCGCATCCACCTTCCATGCCAAATCCGTTGCCGCATCCGCAGCATTGGAGCAACATCATCAAAAAGATGAGTGAGCAAATGTCGCATCCACCGCAGCCGTTTGTGCCGAAATTACCGAATCCGAATCCCATATGTACCTCCAAAATATATTTTGAAAAAAAGAATTTATGTAATTTTATCTTTTGTGCTCCATTAATTCTTTTGTTCTAGTGCATAATATGCAGCAAAGTCAATTTGTGTTCTTTTTGCTTTTGGTGTTCTTTTTTGGAGTCAAAAAAGAACGAAAAAACCTTTGGGACGACGCAAGCCCCAAACCCCGGCGCCCTTGGCGGAGTGGGGCAAGAGGTCAACTCACTGCGGCCATAAAAAGAGGATTTGTCAAATTTGGGGACAAATCCTTTTTCTTTTTATGACCTTGTTCGTGTCATTTCGACCTCAGGCTTCAACGCCTCGACCATTGGGGAGAAATCTCATTTAAACCTTTTTTATTTGCATAAACACAAAACTAATGTCAAGTGTGAAATGAATTCGAGTGCAGTTGCACTCGAACACTTGACACACTTTTGTTGTTTATGCGGTTTGGCCAACAAGAAGAGTTAAGGCAAAGAATGCCATAACTCTTGAAAAGTTATAAAAAAATATTAAGCAGCCACTCGTGCTCGATGGCACAATGACAATGCGGAAATTGTTGCTGTTGGTGTTTTGTGGGTGCTTTTTTTCGACAAAAGAAGTCAGGATAAATTTGAATATTCAAAACACAATAATGTTGAACAAAATCACGTGCGGAAATTGTCAAGTTTTGTTTGACATTGAAATGGCTTTTGTATAGAATTTATTAGTATCAATATTACATAACCAAAACTTTGTGTTATGTAAAATCATGACAGGAGAAATATATGAAAAAAACAGCAAAATTTTTTATGGCACTTGGCTGCATGACTTTGGCTTCAGGACTTGTTTTGCCTACACTTGGAAACGTTGCCTATGCTGATCCAGACCCTGCTTACGACTATACAACAACTGTTGAACAAGCTCAAATTCAGGGCTTTGCAACTGATTATGTCATTGGCGAGGATGAAGGCAAAATCAAAGTGACAAAACCTGCAACTTGCGAAGTTCGAGTTTTGGATCCATCAAACAGAAAAGTCACGCTTGACGCGGACGGATTTGTTCCAACAATGGTTGGAGATTATCGCGTTATCTATTTCATGACAAGTGGCTCAACCGAATATGTGCTTTCAGAAAAAGTTATCAAAGTGACAAAAAGCGGATTTTACTTTGAATTCCCAGAAAACACAAACAGAATTATTCCAAGCGAAATGAACATTGAAATTTCTGACAAAATCAAGGAAAAAGGTTTTGATGGAACAATTCTTCTTCCAATGCCTGAGGTTATTTCAAGCAAGACAAAGAAAAAAGTTGACGGAGCAACAGTTGCTGTTTCAGTTCAAAAACCAAGCGGCTCAACAGCAACAGTTTCTGCTGAAAACACATTCAAGCCAGACAAAACGGGAGAATATATCTTCACTTACACATATACTCTTGCTGGTGGAACAGTTGCAGCACAAAAACAATTTTCACTCAATGTCAACACAACTTATAAAAATGACTACACATTGAATTATTCATTTAATTCAACAAAACCAACAACAGCGGTTTTGGGTGTTGAGACAAAACTGCCAACAGTTTCTGGAACAAACAAAGAAACCGGCGAAAAGGTTGATGTATACTACACAATTTCGATCACAAAAGGCGGAGTGGACAAGTCTTCAATGCTTAAAGACGGTGTTTTCACACCAACAGAAAAAGGTGATTATGTTGTTAAATACACAATCAAAAACGTTTTTGGAACAGAAGCAGAAAGTTTCTCATTCACAATCAAAGATGTAAAAGACACAAAAGATCCAGTTGTTTACTACGGCAAATTGGAAGGAGAAAAAATTGTTGACCAAAGTCACACAGTTCCTTCAAAATTTGGTCTTGAAAACATTGTTCTTCCTGCAATTTATGCAACAGACAATTCTGGTGAAGCAATCACATACAAGAGAGAAATTTATAGAATTAAAACCTACACACTTGATCAAGGAACAATTGGAAGCGAAGACAGCAAAAAACCAGTGATTCTCAACTACAACGAAAACACTTTTGCTGACAAAGCAAACATTTCAAACTATGTTATTTTCAACTATTACGACAACAATCTCAATGTTGACGGAAAAGAAGAAGCATTCAAGAGTGGAATTTACACAATTTCTTATACCGCGATTGACTCTTCAAAAAATGACACAACAAAATCATACACAATGGAACTTGTTGATGCATACACTCCTTCAACACCAGAAATTGATTTTGGAACCGTTCTTCCAAAACAAGTTAAACTTGGCGAAGAAATTTCATTTGAAAAACCAACAGCAACAGACAGCAATGACGACAGAATGGTTGTTAGAACTTCCTTTAAGCAAGCAGGTGAAACTGATTGGACAGAACTCACAGAACTTGAAGCAGGCAAATATACAATCAAAACAACAAAAGCGGGCTCTCTTGAAATCAGAGTTGAAACCAAAAACGATGATGGTGCAATCGGCACAATGACAAAAACAATTGAAGTTCTCGACATCACAGACACAACTCTTCCAAGTCTTGTTGGCACACCAGAAGATTATGACGATATGAATGATATCAACGATCAATTCAGCGAAATCACACTTCCAACAATGACATTCACTGACGACAAAGTTGATTATCTTTCAGTTGTTATCAAAGTTTATGACAAAGACGGAAAATCTGTTGCAGTTTCTGGCAAAAAACTTGAAAAAGTCACTGGCGGACTCAAAGTTAGCGGCGCAAAATTCAAAGCATCAAAATCGGGAAATTACAGAGTTTCATATGTTGTCACAGACATTGCAGGAAACACATTCCTCTATACATTTAAAACAAATGAAGTTCGTGCAACAGTCGCTCCAACAATTGTAAAACCAATCTTTGATGACAGCGTTCAAACTCTTGAACTTGGCGAAAGTCTCACTCTTCCAATCCCAAGCATCAAAAATGGAGATGGCGAAGAAGTTAACGACCCAGACTACACGGTTGAAGTTGTTTCAGCAGAAGGCGAATACGAACCAATTATTCTTGGCAAGTTCAGACCACTTACAACTGGAAAATTTGTTATTCAATACACAGTTCGTGACGGATCTCTTGAAACAAAATCTGCACTCTACACAATTGATGTTGTGAACACTCTTGCTCCAACAATTGCAAATGAATTCAAAGAATTTGAAAAACTTGAAAAAAATGCTTCAATGAGCATTCCAAGGGTTAATGTTTCAACAAATGGCGTAAACGATGTTGATTGGTCAAAATCAAAAATCGAAGTTCTCTACAACGGATCAGTTTACAAAACACTCGAACTTGACAAAACTTATGACACACAAGATGCGGAAAACGAGGCTTATAACTACACATTCAGACGTGACGGAACTTATACAATCAAATATACAGTTGTTGACACAGTTGGAAACACTGCAACAAAGAGTTTTGCTGTTAAAGTTGGCGACACAGAAAAACCAACACTTGAACTTGATTCTTCAATTGATTTCTCAGACAGAAAAACAGGCTCAATTCTTGTTATTGACCCAGCAAAAATCACAGTCAAGGATAATGTTGACACAGGAATTAACCTTTTTGATGACCTCAAAATTGTTGTCAAAAACACAACAACAGGCGAAGAAGTTTCAAACAAATTCACAAATTCAACAAGAGTTGAAGGTTATGAATACAATCTGTCAGAAGTTGGAACCTATCAAGTCACATTCACTCTCACTGATGAAGCTGGCAATGTCACAACACTCGTAAAAGAATTCGCGGTCACGGCAGAAGGCGCAGACAAAGAATTCCCAACCGAAGTTCTTGGAATCATTCTCCTTGTTCTTGCAATCTTGATTTTGGGTGGAGTTGTTGCATATTTCATCATCACAAGAAAGAAAGTTAAATCTCCAGAACAAATCAAAAAAATGCAAGAAAAGAAAGATGCAAAAAAGAAAAAATAATAAAAATTGCATCAAAAACTAAAAAATAATAAAAAAATCTGCTTTCTAGCAGATTTTTTTATGTTGTGAAAATGATTGTTGTAATATAACAAGTTTTATGCTATTATTGATTTTGAGGTATTTATGAAAACAAAAGCGGTTATTTTTGATTTTGACGGAACTCTCACACGCGGTGGAGAAGGCAGTTGCAGTTGGGCAAGAGTTTGGAAGGCGCTTGATGATGAGGAGACTGACAACAAATTTTATGGAATGTTCGCACGTGGAGAGATTGATGACCCAACTTGGATGAGGCTCATTGAAGAGCGATATAAAGAACTCAAGATGCCAAAAAGTTTGCTTGATGGCTTGGCAGAAAAAATTGAACTCATGCAAGGTCTTGAAAAAACATTAAAGCATTTTTATGACAATGGTGTGAAAGTTTACGTTGTGTCGGGTGGAGTCAAAAATTTGATTGACATCAAACTTGAGCCTTTCAAAAAATTCATAACAAGAATTGAGGGGTATCAATTCAATTTCAAAAATGGGATTTTTTGCGGGTTTAAGGAAACAAAAGATTGCCTTGATGACAAGCATAAATATGTTGATGTCATAAAGCAAGAAAACAACATTGTTGGAGATGACATATTGTTTGTTGGCAACGGTGCAAATGACCAAACAGTCTATCTTTCTGGTGCAAGAACACTTTGCATAAATCCAGATGATGCTGACTACAAAAACTCAAAATATTGGAATTTTTATATTGAAAAGTGTGAAAATTTGTTTGAAATCACAGAATTTCTTGAAAAGTGCAAACCTTTGAAAGAAATTCAGAAATAGTCATTTTTCTCGAAGAGGATTTCGCAACACAATCTTTGTCGAGATATGGATATTGTTTCAACTTTTCGACATTATCAACAAAAATGGATTTTCACAAACTGTTTGCATAATCTTATTATCCCCGATTTTCAAAATTTTGTGACTTGACGAAAAAATAAAATATGATATAGTTATTATGTGTATAAAAGTAATAAACCATATAATATAACCAACAAGTTAAAATCTCGCAGAGAGATATTTGATGGAATCGAGCCAAAGTTTTGGATTGTTATTGATGGAGTTGATTATCTCTATAAATATAACCCAGATTTTGTTGATGTCACATTTGGCGAAGTGTTTGTTAGTGCTTTGTGCCAAGCGCTTGGAATTAAATGTGTTGATTCGACTTTTGCTTGCGGAACAGTTCGCGGGGACAAGACAAAAGGTTGTTTGGTTAAATCATATATTGAAAAAGACATATATGAAACAATTCCGCTCATGAGAGTCACAAACAAACTAAATGACGCATGGGACACAATTGATGATGACTATATGAAAGAGTGCACGCCACAAAATATTTTGGAAGACTTGCAAAATTATTTGAAAGATAAAAATTGCGATATTGATGAAAGCGTTTTGCAAGACCTCAAGGTGATGGCGCTTTTTGACTATGTCACCGCTCAAGTTGATAGACATGAAAAAAATGTTGAGTTTTTGGTCACAAAACATGATGGACAACTTTGTTTGAGGCTTGCACCGATGTTTGATAATGGCAGATGTTTTGGTTTTGCGTCATCAAAGGCTTTGGATGCGAACAGAAAAACAGAAAATTTCGTGACAGGTCAAAGGGCCGTTCTTGTTATGGACCAAAATTTATGCAAAAATGATGATTCAGTTTGTGGCTGTGCATATGGCATTGCAAAAGAACTTCTTCATAATCCTGAATTGAATGCACTGTTTCAAAAAATGGCCAAGTTTGATGTCAGGCGTTTTTTACATGACTTTATGGAAGAAACTGGAGAACGAATAAGTGTGTTGCGCGAAGCACAAGTTGTTGAAACGTGGGCGCATAAAATTGAAAAAATCAAACATGCCATGGAGCAATATAAAAGCCCCGAAATTCGCGACCAAATTAAAATTGAAATTGAAAGAAATAGGCGTGCGGAATTTATCCATAAAAACAGTTTGTATCAAACAGATTTTTACATAAACTTTTATTACGACAAGTTGAATAAAAAATGCAAAAATCCGCTTTCTGATTATCTCAAACAAGATGAAGATTATCGAATGCAACTAAAAAAGTGGGAAAATCTTGAAAGTGATGACTTAAAAACGCTTGATAGTTTTTCTTTGCTCAAACCAAGATGTGATCGAGATTCAAAGCATAAATATCAAGAAAAAATCATTGAAGAACAATTCAAACGCAAATGTGAGATCAAAAAATATAAACAGAGCGAACTTTTTATTGATTATTTTGCACTTGAGTGTTTGCAGCGCTTGAGAGATAAGCAACTTGGAAAACTGTTTAAGTCGGATAATGAAATCATTGATGAGATTTCTCAAGATCGGCGAGATTTTGCTGAAAGACTGCGCGATTGGGTGACATATGGCGATGATTTGCTAACAAAACCAACCCTTGCAGATTTTGGAATTGATCGAGCAAAAAAATATGATGATGTCGTTGTTGAAAAATATATTTTCGACTTTGAAATCGAGGGCAGACAATCGAATAAAAAATATGAAGAATGGATAAAAATGAACAACAAAACAGATTTGGTTAATAAAATCAGAAACGACTTGGCAAAAGGATTATAGTTGATTTAAAGAGATGGAAACACAAATGACGAAAAGTTCGCAAGACATAAGCAAATTTTTAGAATCAAGAGTAAATACTCATCAAGGCATTGAGCCAAAATTTTGGATTAAAATTGGTGGCGAAGATTTTTTGTATAAATTTTTTGATAAAGATTTGCGAATTGATCGTCCCAAAAAAGAAATGAGAATTTTTAATGAAGTGCTTGTTAGCATTTTGTGTAAAAAACTCGGAATTGACTGCGTTGATGTTTCGTTTGCACAGGCGGAGATTGATGGTTTTGACCAAAGCAAAAAATCCACTCAAACAAAAGGTTGCTTGGTTCGTTCATATCTCAAAGAAGAAAACTCGGAGACGCAATCACTTGATGATATTGGAGATTTTTATTGCAACTCCAAAAAGTTGAATTATTATGAGCTTGATAATCCGCAAACGGCGAGTGAAGCAATTTGTTATTATGCCAAACAAAAAGGTTGCGTGCTTGATGACGACATTTCTGACAAGTTGAAAACCATTGCTCTTTTTGATTATGTGACAGCGCAAGGGGATCGACATGGACAAAATATTGAAATAATAACCTATGTCAAAAACGGAGACAGACATCTCAAACTTGCACCACTTTTTGACAATGGCAGATGTTTTGGTAGTGTGGATTTGGAAAGAGGACGTGTTCTTCCACGAGATGCGCAAGGTTTGTTCAATATGAATTGCGTAATAAATTCAAAATCTGATGAGTTTTTGTCAACGGCTTTTGGCATTGCTTATGAAATAATGAACAATAAAAATTTGAAAGAATTGTTCAATAAAATGCAAAAAATCAACATAAATCAAGAAATAAACGACTTGATTGAGAAGTCTGGCGAAGAACTTTCTTTGCAGGCAAGAAGTTTTATTATACATATATGGCAGACAAGGATTGAACAACTTGAACTTGCATTGACAAAACTCGGCGACCCAAAAATTATGCGAACGGTTGAAGACAAGTTGAATAATTATGAACGGTTTGACTATATATTGAGAAACGATTTGCTCGCGTTCGATTCATATCTCAACTATCGTTGTGCAAAAGAATGCGGGAATTGTGTTTCGCTTTTTGAATATATCAAACAAGATGAAGAATATCGCAAAAAACTTCGTGCGTGGCAAAATCTTGAAAGTGATGACTTGCCAAAGAGAAGTCAATATCCGTTATTAAATCAAACATTCTCAAATGATTTGAAAAGAGATATGCGAATTAAAATTGATTGCGAACGAGAGAGAAGGCGCGAGTTTATGCAACGATACATTCACTATGATATGAAGGAAAAATATCCACAACTTTATGCAAGTAATTCAGAAAATCAACGCATTTGGCAAATTTTTACCCTAAAAAAGTTAAATTGGATAAAATATGGCCAAGATTATTGCAAAATGCCAACCGTTGAACAGGCAATTGCAATATATAAAAACAAAAGACAAAATTCCAATAAAAATGTGCAGTATGATGTTGGAAGAGAGAAATAATAGGCTTATATGTCAAATTTTGTTTGGTTGATAATATGTTATGAATTAATAAAATTGAAAGGGGAATAAAAATGAAAGTGGTTTTATGTTTTAAACAACTCCAGCTTGGAGAATTGAGTTTTCAAAATGGCCTTTATGAATACAATTCTAATTTAAATGGGGAAAATGAATTCAAAAATTATTTAAACTCAGCAAACTATGGATTGTTTTCGTCAAACGGCAAAAAAAGTGCCATGCTGTTCGAGCCTTTTGCAAAAATTGTCAAAGATATAAAACAAAGACCAGACCTAATGAAATTTTGCTCACTTGATGAAAACTCTTCTGATTATGAAATCCTTTGCGCATATGCAAAAACAAACCAATTCGACGCAGGTTTCCATTTGAAATTGCAAAAATAAAAAGAACTCAGTTGAGTTCTTTTTTGTTTTCGCCAAACACATATTTTGCACAAAGTTCGTTTGCGCGGTCTTTGAGCATCATTGATATTTCTTTTTCGCTCATTCCGCTCGCAAGAAGGGGTTGGACATATTCAGGTTTTCCAATAATGAGCTTTTTTGCTTTGTTGTGAAAATAAACTGGATAGATTGGGACGTCAATGCCAGTTCTCTTGTAATACATTTTTGCGAGAGTTACGAACCCCGCAAAATATTCAGTTAGAACCTCCATATATCCTTTTGATGAATCTTCTGGGAAAAGAAGCACTGCTTTGTTGCTGTCCAAAATTTTGATGCTGCGCTTTATTGTCCCAATCATTCTTGCGTCTGGGTAGGTGGGAATGAGTTGCATTCCAGAATAGAAAGGTTTTGTCAAAACTGCTGCGATGGTTGAATACCAAAAAGAAACAAATTTATTAAAGTGTTTTTTGTCTTGGCAATATGTGTGATACAAATAGTTCCAACGCTCCTTGTAGTTTCCGCACATTTGATATGTTCCCCAAGGAATGAATGCTTTTGGAAAATATAACTCCAAAACAATTGGTCCGCTTGCTGCACTGTGATTGGAAACATATATTGCTTTGTCTTCAAGTTTTTCGTTGAGATTGATTATCTCGGGTTTTCGCTTAAAAATTTTCAAAAAACCCTTATATATTTTGAACCAAAGTCTTCTTCCCTTTGGAACAATATATTTGCTGCTGTCTTTCATGTTTCATCCTTTTATATAATAGTTATATTTATTATTTACTTTATTTATATATAATAATAAAGCGATTTGTGTAATAAAACTATCTCAAAATAGCATTCTTTTGTCAACGAAAAAAGCAAAAGTTATTAATCATTTTTTGGACACAATGAAAGTTTAAGAGAAAATATTGAGAAAATCACAAAAAATTTTTGCTTAAGATTGAATCCCGAATAGCCTAAAAATTAGTGTTTTTTGGGCAGTTTTGCAAACACAAGGTGGGGTGTTGATACCTTTTAAAAAAAACTTTAAAAAAAATGTAAAAAAATGAAAAAAATTTTGAAAAAGTTGTTGACAACAGATTTTCATAGTGGTATTCTAACCTAGCATTCGCAAAAATGCAGTCGCTGATGCGACTATTAGTTCTTTGAAAACTGCATAATAAATTATCTTGAAAATACAATTTGTATTTATAGATGAGTCTAATATCAAATATCAAATTGATATATTGTTTTATAACATTATATTAATTTTCAGTAACGTAAAATGTAATATGTATTCTTCAATACAATGCGACAATTTACGCTGAGTTAACAAGATTAACAAAGTGAAAATGCTAAGAAAAATCACACGTATATGATTATAGATTAAGCTACAAAGAGCATATGGTGGATGCCTTGGCACTAGGCGCCGATGAAGGACGTGATAAGCTGCGATAAGCTGCGGGGAGTTGCACGTAAACTGTTATCCGCAGATTTCCGAATGTGGCAACACACTATGAGTAATGTCATAGTATCATACTTACGAATAAAATAGTGGTATGAGGGGAACCCAGGGAACTGAAACATCTAAGTACCTGGAGGAAAAGAAAGTAAAACAACGATTGCGAAAGTAGTGGCGAGCGAAATTGCAAGAGCCCAAACCAAGAGTGGTAACATTCTTGGGGTTAGGACCCAATAATTGACTCAAATCGATAGGAGAACATGGCTGGAAAGCTGGACAAAACAGGGTAATAGTCCCGTATCCGAAATTGAAATGAGCATGTGGGTATCCAGAGTAGCACAGGACACGAGAAATCCGGTGTGAATGTGGGAGGACCATCTCCTAAGGCTAAATACGACCTAGTGACCGATAGCGAATAGTACCGTGAGGGAACGGTGAAAAGAACCCCGGGAGGGGAGTGAAAAAGAACCTGAAACCGTATGTTTACAAGCAGAGGAAGAGCTATTTTATATGCTCGACCTCGTACCTTTTGTAGAATGGGCCGGCGAGTTACGTGGTGCAGCGAGGTTAAGTGATTAAGTCACGGAGCCGAAGCGAAAGCGAGTCTGAAAATGGCGAAAGTTGCATAGCGTAGACCCGAAACCAGATGATCTATCCATGAGCAGGATGAAGCAGTGGTAACACACTGTGGAGGTCCGAACACACGCCTGTTGAAATAGTCGGTGATGACTTGTGGATAGCGGAGAAATTCCAATC
>OKWJ01000982.1_pt1 | contig 25153 bp, 32 predicted proteins | sample 1607121 | NCBI WGS metagenome assembly OKWJ01 (sample SAMN04414080, study PRJEB24778) | human gut metagenome | material: faecal | host: Homo sapiens | reverse complement strand
TGCATCCCGGAGTCCAAAGCGGTCAGCCGCATGCTGTGAATCATGGAACACATAGGAAGTCGTTGCATAGATCGGAACAGCTCTTGCATCCGTAACCGGATCAGCCTTCTCCTGTCCAATATGTAATTGTCTTGTTTCAAATCCCCAATTTTTAGAATCTCTAATATCTGCCATTTCTATTTCCTCCATCTTATTCTATTATCCATTTTATCTGCCTGTTTTACTGCTTCTGTTTCCTATTTCTGTTTCCAGACGGCTCCCTTTTTGCACATTCGGTTTCTGCTTAAAAGAACTGCTAACTGATACATTCTTGTGTCTCCTTTGTCATTTCTATAAACATACTAACACGATAGGTTTAGTCTGTCTAATACGTAACAAAAATACCCGGTTATAAAATGAATTTATAACCGGGCGACTTCTATCTGCTTTCCTTTACCGTATTCAAAAACAATTCATGGATCCTGCTGTCTTCGTCCAACTCCGGATGAAAAGAAAGTCCATACTGTGCACCATATTTCACTGCTACAATGTTACCATCTACTGTTGCCAGTATTTCCACCCCTTTTCCCACCGCTTCAATATAAGGAGCACGTATGAAAGTCATAGGAATTTCACCGATTCCTTTCATTTCCTGTACCGTGTGGAAGCTCCCCAACTGTCTGCCATAAGCATTTCTTTTCACACTTACCGGCAGCGTACCAAAATATACATGCTCGTCATTGGTAAGTTTTCCTGCCAGCAGGATCAAACCGGCACAGGTTCCAAGTACAGGCATACCTGCTTTAATCTTTTCCCTCAGGATATCGTACATATCCAATTCTCTCAGCAGCTTTCCCTGTACCGTACTTTCACCGCCCGGGAGGATCAATCCGCCAAAGGGTATCTGAAGATCCTCTTTTTTACGGAGTTCTATGCAAGGCACTCCCAAAGCATCCAATTTCTTGCGATGTTCGATAAAAGCACCCTGCACTGCAAGCACCGCTATCCTCATCCTACTTGCCCCTTTCTGCCATCAGAAGTTCGATCTCCTGTTCGTTAATTCCCACCATGGCCTCTCCAAGATCTTCCGACAATTCTGCCAGTATCCTGCTGTCCTCAAAATTAGTAACCGCTTTTACGATTGCGGCCGCCCGCTTCCCGGGATCTCCTGACTTAAAAATACCGGAACCGACAAATACTCCTTCCGCGCCAAGCTGCATCATAAGCGCCGCATCTGCCGGGGTTGCTACCCCACCTGCGGCAAAATTCACAACCGGAAGCCGACCATGGTTATGTACATACGCAACCAGGTCATACGGTACTTTCAGATTTTTTGCTTCTTCAAAAAGCTCATCCTCCCTCATAGCCACCACCTTTGCGATCTCCTGGTTCATCTTTCTCATATGCCTTACCGCCTGCACCACATCGCCTGTTCCCGGTTCTCCCTTTGTACGGATCATAGAGGCGCCCTCCTGGATTCTTCGGAGCGCTTCCCCTAAATCCCTTGCCCCGCATACAAACGGAACCCTGAACTTCGTCTTATCAATATGATAAACATCGTCTGCAGGTGAAAGCACCTCACTCTCATCAATATAATCAATTTCTATAGCTTCCAGTATCTGTGCTTCCGCAAAATGACCAATCCGGCACTTTGCCATAACCGGAATGGATACTGCCTCCTGGATGCCTTTGATCATTTTGGGATCACTCATCCTTGATACTCCGCCTGCCGCACGGATATCTGCCGGGATCCTTTCTAACGCCATAACCGCACATGCACCTGCTTCCTCTGCAATCTTTGCCTGCTCCGGGGTTGTGACATCCATGATCACACCGCCCTTTAACATCTGTGCCAACTGCTTATTTAATTCATATCTTTCTGTACTCATCGTTTCTTCCTCCATACAATTCCTATCGTTTTAATATGAATATTAATGCCTAAGTGACTTATTTAAAATATCCAATTTTATACTTTTTCACCATACCAGTTTTGATTCCCATTTAATCTGCTATATCCAGGTATCGTTTTAATTTATCAATATATAACTCTCCCATCCGACTGAGTATTGTATTTTTTCTCACTACATATCCAATCTCCATGGTGCTGTTGGGATTCTGCGCATCATCCCGGAACGGAACCGCAAGGTAATCACTTCCATTTAGTTCTTCGCATATAATCCCGGAGCAAAGTGTATAACCATTCAGCCCTACCATCAGATTCAGCATGGTGGCACGGTCATTGGTCCGGATCACTTGGGAATATTCATTTGTGGACAAAATCTCTTCTGCAAAATAAAAAGAGCTATTGTCTCCCTGCTCAAAAGACAGGCATGGATACCCTTCCAGTTGTTCATAACTGATGGATTCCTCCTTTGCCAGCGGATGATGTTTCCAAATATAAACATATGCCTGGCAGTCTATGAGATGATAAAATTCAAGATTGGCAGTCTTCAGGAGTTTCCCCATGGCTTTTCGGTTGAAATCGCTAAGATACAGGATCCCCAGCTCGCTTTTCATGGTACTGACATCCCGGATGACTTCTACTGTTTTCGTCTCCCGGATGGCAAATTCATATTTTGACATGTCAAATTCTTTTGCCATATCTACGAAAGCTTTTACAGCGAAGGAATAATGCTGCATAGATACGCCAAACTTCTTCTTATATGTCCCGCCTTTTCCATACTTTCCCAAGACACTCTCGTACTGACTATAGATTTGTTTTGCATAAAGCAAGAATTCTGTTCCATCATTTGTCAGGGTTACTCCTCTCCCGCTTCGATAAAACAAAGTAACCCCTAATTCATTCTCCAGTTCCTTCATAGCGCTGGTCAGAGAAGGCTGCGATACATATAGCTGCTCAGCCGCTCTATTCAGAGACTTTGTATCTGCTATCACGATCATGTAATGTAACTGTGTTAATGTCATATTCTTTCCTCCAACGGTACTGTAGCAATCTCCCCTGTGCTGCCATTTTCATATCACATGCATCAATACCATATTACATGCGGTTCCCAATGCAATAGACAGCAGCGTACTTTTTTTCCATTTATAACTTACTGCAGCCAAAAAAGCCGCTACCCCTTCCGCTATTCCATACGTTCCAAAATCTGCTGTTACATTTTTCAGGCAATACACAATCAATACCGCCATAATCGCTGATGGAAGCTTGTTTCCAAGGCGGGTTAGTTTCTCCGGCATCTTATTTCCTTTGCGAAACACCATGAACGGCAAGGCACGGAGTAAAAACGTAATCATGGCAGATAAAGCAACCGCAAGAAACATTTCAGTATCTCCCATTTCCTTTTCCTCCATTCTCCCCGAACAGCAGAATACCGGACACAAAAACCAGGGCCGGAAGCATAAAATTTTGTTCTCCTACAGCCGGCAGGCATATTACTGCTGTCACCAATCCGGCAAGTGCAGGAAAATGGTTCTTTGTCTGCTCCCATTGTTCCATAAAAATAATAACAAACAAGGCAGTCATACAAAAATCAATTCCTTCCAGGTCAAATGGGATGACCTGTCCAAGGATTCCTCCGGTCGCTGCTCCTACCATCCAATAGCATCTGGAAAACAAGGCAATCCAAAACATCATATCTTCTTTGTCCTGTGGCTCCAATGTCAGGTTCACGGCATAAGTCTCATCTGTCATCGTATGGATCATATAAGGCAGTCTTCTTCCCATCTTAAGGAACTCATCCACAAAAGTAAGGCTGTAAAACATCTGGCGGCTGTTCATCAAAAATGCAGACAGGGCAATCGTAAGGATAGAAGCCCCACTGCTTAAAAAAGTGATCAGAAGGAACTGGAATGCTCCCGTATATATCGTTAAGCTGATTACCAAAGAATAATACCAGGCAAACCCTGCCTCCTCCATCATAATTCCATAGGCCATGCTGACGAACAGATAGCTGCACATGATCGGCAGCGATTTCAAAAAAGCTTTTTTCAAAATCTCTTTCTTTGCTTTTCCCTTCCACACAGTCTTAAAATGACTCACTTATAACTCCTCCGCCCACCACAGTCTGATCATCATACAAAACTACTGCCTGGCCTTTTGTGATTGCACGCTGCGGTCTGTCAAAGCAGACATGCAGCCTGCCGTCTTCCGTCTGCCATGCTATTGCAGGCTGACCCTGCTGCCGGTATCTTACTTTTGCGGTCACCCGTATCGGGGAAATAAGTTTGTCATACAGGATCATATTGACTTTTTCCGCAATGAGTTCTTTCTTATACAAATCATGTTCTGTTCCCAGAATAACACGGTTATCATCTGCCAAAACCCCAACTACGTACATCCTCTCTCCTGCCGAAACATTCAGTCCTCTCCTCTGGCCGATTGTATAATGGATCGTCCCTTTATGTTTTCCAATAACATTTCCACATAAATCAACGATTTCCCCGGAGATTGCTTTTTGTCCTGTAACCAGTTCAATAACCTTCGTATAATCCCCTTCCGGCACAAAGCAGATATCCTGGCTTTCCCTTTTCCTGGCATTGGTAAAGCCATGTTCCTGCGCTATTTTCCGTACTTCAGCCTTTGTATAATCTCCGAGAGGGAATTTTATATGCGCAAGCTGCTCCTGCGTAAGCATATACAAAACATAGGACTGATCCTTCGCTTCATCCCTTCCCTTTTTCAGAAGGAATCTGCTTCTGTTTTCATCATATTCTACGCGTGCATAATGTCCGGTTACAATATAATCTGCCTGAAGTTCCTTCATCCTCTGCATCAGCTTTCCAAATTTTAAATACTGATTGCAGGCAATACAGGGATTTGGTGTGGCTCCCTGGAGATAGGATGCCGCAAAATAATCAATGACGTTTTCTTTAAAACACTCTATAAAATTGAATACATAAAACCTGATTCCCAGTTTTCTGCAGACATCCCGCGCATCTTCTATATCCTCCAGCGAACAGCACGTTTTCTCACGGCTGACCCCGATTTCTTCATTATGATACAGTTTTAATGTAATACCCAGACACTCCGCTCCTGCCTGCTGCATAAGCAAAGCGGCGGTGGAGCTGTCAACTCCACCGCTCATTGCAATCAATGCTTTTTTATTTTTCATCCGCTGTTCCGCCTTCTACTACCAGTTCTTCCTTATACTCTTCCTCATACGTATCTGCCACTGTGGCATCATAATCTGCATGGAAAAATTGCTCCTTACCCAGCGTCTGGATCTCCTCATTGATCCAATCCAGCAATGTTTGATTTCCTTTTGAAACAGCCGGTGCAATGGTATCTTTATTTCCCAGTTCCGGAATTCCTACCGTATATCCATCATTCTGGAGTGCAAAGGCAATCACCTCCGTATTATCATTGGCCCAGGCAGCTCCGTTGCCGTTCTCAAGGGCATTTTTCGCGTTTGCATACGAATCATATTTCTGGAGTGTAATATCCGGATAGTTTTCCGTCAGATATGTCTCTGCTGTGGTTCCGGAGATCACGATCATCTGATCATCACTGTTCCAGTCATCCAGACTTTCCACCACCTTGCCTTCCGGCGATACCACTCCCAGTGCCACATTCATATACGGCAGTGCAAAATCCACTTCCTCTTCCCGCTCCTTCGTCACCGTAAAGTTGGCAAGAATCACATCTACTTTCCCCGTCTGAAGATACTCGATACGGTTAGCCGCCTCGGTAGAAACGAAATTAACCTTTACCCCCAGATCTTCCCCTATTCTGTTTGCAAAATAGACATCATATCCCTGATATTCGCCATTTTCATCTACATAGCCAAACGGATTCTTATCAGAAAATACACCAATATTGATCGTCCCGTCTTCCTTGATCTCATCCAGGGTTCGGTATACGACATCGGAATCTTCTGCCTCCTTACTGCTGTTCTTTGACGGTTCTGAATCCGTTTTTGTTTTTCCGCACGCTGCCAGTGCGGATACTGCAGTCAAAACAGCGACAAATGCCAGCACTTTCTTTAAATTAGATTTTTTCATGATTAGGATCTCCTTTCTTTTTCCCGGCAGCTTTTACTGTCTCAAACGTAAATGTATTAAAAATTGTTTTGCCCTTTCTGTCTTTGGCTTCTCAAAAAATTCTTCCGGCGGTTCATCCTCTATAATCTTTCCCCCGTCAAGGAAAAGGATCCTGTCCGCAACCGCACGTGCAAACTGCATTTCATGGGTCACAATAATCATGGTCCGGCCCTGGGCTGCCAGTTCCAATATGACATCCAAAACCTCCCGGACCATTTCCGGATCCAGTGCCGCTGTCACTTCATCAAACAGCAGAAGTTCCGGGTGCATACAAAGTGCACGGACGATCGCGATTCTCTGTTTCTGTCCGCCGGAAAGCTGCCTTGGAAAGCTTGCAGCCTTTCCTTTCAGCCCAATCTTCCCCAAAAGCCCCACCGCCTCTTCTGTGACTTCTTCCTTTTTCCGTTTCTGTACTTTCATTGGCGCCAGCAATATATTATCCAAAACGGTCAGATGGGGAAAGAGCTCATAGCTTTGGAATACCATTCCGATCTTCTGCCGTATTTCTGCCAGGGATCTGCTGTTTTGTTCAACCAACTCGTCATTCAGTCGGATCGTACCTCCCTGGATTGGTTCCAGCGCATTGATACAGCGTAGCAGTGTGCTTTTTCCACAGCCGCTTGAGCCCACCAGCACCAGCACCTCCCCTTTATGGACGCAAAAGCTGATATCATCCAGGATCAGGTTCCCGTCAAACTGTTTGGTAAGGTGTTCGATCGTAAGTAATGCTTCTGCCAACAGGTATCACCTCCATCTTTTCTCCAGATATTTTGCAAACATGCTGATTGGCCAGCAGGCAATAAAATATAGCAGGAAAACCGCCAGATAAACTCCAAAAGCCGCATTCGGACTTGCCATCCGGTTTGCTTCAATAACCTGCTGCGCTACTTTCAATACCTCGACCACACCGATCATCAGGATCAGGCTGGTTGTCTTGATCATTCTGGTGATCAGGTTAATGGATAACGGAATCAATCTCCGCAATGTCTGCGGGATAATGATATATCTGTATGTCTGTGCCAATACTGTATCACTGCGCATAAGAGCCCAAGAATGGTCGAACAGGCAACACCGGCAAAGCCGATCCGGACTGTCAGCCACGCAGCCTTTTGATACAGCGGTAAATATTTGGTTATGAATTCCCAGTTCATTACATTTTTCTTTTGCTAGATATAATACATATCCCGCATAACCTCCTGATTTTTTTTCAGAACTTTCCACAGGCTTTTCTAATGTCAAAGCATTCAGGAACTGCTCCGTGTAACGGTTGAGCGGGTCAATGATTTCATCCTGGACCGCAAGTGCTCTTGCTTCCCCTGTTCCCTTTCTTCCGCTGGCTTCCGGTTCAAGGGTACGGGCTCCATCTAAAGCCAAAACAATATCTACAATGCTCAGTTTCCTGGTATTATCCTCAAGAAAATATCCTCCCTGCGGCCCTTTTACACTTCGTAATATCCCTGCTTTGCGTAAAGCGATAAATATCTGTTCCAGATATTTTGCAGGAATATGGTTTCTTGCCGCGATATCGCTTAGCTGCGTACAGCCTCCGTCCCCTGCCTGTGCCAGGTCAATCAATGCCCTTATTCCATATCTGCTTCTCTTTGAAAAATTCATGCTCCTGTCCTTTTACCTTTTGTATCCTCTTATTCTGTAAATAACACAGTGGAATAATACCGATCTCCCGAATCCGGTAAAAGCGCTACGATCACTTTTCCCTTATTCTCTGCCCGTTTTGCCTGTTCAATCGCTGCCTGCAGTGCTGCTCCTGAAGAAATACCCACCAGAATCCCTTCTTTTTTTGCAAGCAGCTTCGCTGTGGCAAAGGCGTCTTCATTCTCTGCCTTATACACTTCATCATATACGGCGGTATCCAAGACCTCCGGCACAAATCCTGCGCCAATCCCCTGTATCTTATGGGATCCTGCCTTTCCTTCCGATAATACCGGGGAGGCCGCCGGTTCTACTGCTATTACCTTTACAGCCGGATTTTGTTCCTTTAAGTATGCTCCGGTTCCTGTAACTGTACCGCCGGTTCCGACACCTGCAATAAAAATATCAACTTTCCCATCTGTATCTTTCCATATCTCCGGCCCTGTCGTTGCTTTGTGTATTGCCGGGTTTGCCGGGTTTACAAACTGTCCCGGGATAAAGCTGCCCGGAATCTCCTGCGCGAGCTCATCGGCTTTCGCAATGGCTCCTTTCATTCCCTTTGCACCTTCTGTCAGCACCAATTCTGCACCATAGGCTTTCAAAATGTTCCTTCTCTCCACACTCATGGTCTCCGGCATGGTAAGGATGATCCGGTAGCCTTTCGCTGCAGCTATGGAAGCCAGACCGATCCCGGTATTCCCGGATGTAGGTTCAATGATTACAGAACCTTTCTTCAGTACTCCTTTTTCTTCCGCGTCCTCGATCATCGCTTTTGCGATTCTGTCTTTAACGCTCCCAGCCGGGTTAAAATATTCCAGCTTAACCAGAACCTTCGCTTCCAGGCCAAGTTCCTTCTCAATATTCGTAACTTCTACCAGCGGGGTATGTCCAATCAGACCCAACGTTCCCTTGTAATAGTTTTCCATAATGTTTTTCCTCCTCTTTTACAACTCAAAATGATCAGCCGTTCCTTTTTTCAGATGCCAGGCAACAAAAAAACCGGGTACTGTCAGTTCCCGGATATTTCCACAGTCACATAATAAATTTATCTAAATGCAACAAAACAGTCTGTTGCTGCAACTTATCACACAACATATCCGGTAAGCTAACATTCGATAGCAACACAAGTTTTTACAACAGTTTCTTTTCATGGCGATTCTCCTTTCTTTTCTTGAAATACAAAATACTACCATTTACCTACTATGTCAATAGGTTTATAGGAATTTTCTTGATATTTTTATTTTTTCACGCTATACTATTCTAATCAAAGGGAAAATAAAGGGAGAAATTTCTATGATTTCAACAAAAGCACGCTATGCTCTGAGGGTAATGGCAGACCTTGCCGAGCATCCGGACGATGGTTATATTCCTTTAAAAACAATTTCCACACGGCAGGAAATTTCTGAAAAATATCTGGAGATTATTTTAAAAGCGCTTGTGAAAGGGAAACTATTAAAAGGACTCCGCGGCAAAGGCGGTGGATATATGCTTACCCGGCCGCCGGAGGAATATGTGGTAGGGGAAATCATTGAATTGACGGATGGGCCGCTTAATCCCGTAGCCTGCCTACTGCCTGATGCCGAAGCATGCCCGCGGAAAGATACATGCATTACCCTGCCGTTATGGAGAAAGTACGATATGCTGACGCATGACTTTTTTTACGGCATAACATTATCAGATTTAATAAACGGAACGTTTTAAAAACGGCCCGGAGTTGGACAGTTTTCACTGTACCTTGCTCCGGGCCGTCAACCTTACGGTAATTATCAATATAAACGAGGTGCCGTTATCCCTCGATGGCGATATACTTCTTTTCTTCTACCTGGGGAGTCTTCTGCTCCACCTTCGGGATGCACAGCTTCAATACACCGCTTTCATACTTTGCATGGATATCTTCCTGCTGCACATCTTCTCCAATGTAGAAGGATCTGCTCATGCTGCCTGCATAACGCTCTCTGCGGACAAATTTTCCGGTTTCCTTTTCTGTCTCGTCTTTATCGATCCCTTTCGCCGCATTGATTGTCAGATATCCGTCCTTCAATTCCAAAGACAGCTCATCTTTCTTAAACCCTGGCAGGTCAATATCAACTTCATAGTGATCCTCATGCTCCTGCACATCAGTCTTCATCATATTCGCTGCATGGCGTCCATACAGTTTTTTCTGGGCTTTCCGCATCGCCCTATCATCCCATACCGGGAAATCCAAAAAGTCATCAAAGAAATCGTCAAATAAGTTTTCCCCAAAAATACTAGGTGTCATCATAAGTCATCGCTCCTTTTCCTGATTAAAAACAACCTGTTAACTGGAACCGGGGATGTTTGGGAAGAAATCGGAACCTTTTGCGTTCCTTTCTTTCCTTCTCCTTTGTTCTACCTGTGTTATAACATATCTTTTAGCACTCGTCAATAGTGAGTGCTAGTATTTCACATAATCTTCACAATTTCCACCAAATATAAATTTTTATTTTTGTCTTGACAGTCTGGCACAACAGGACTATGATTATCCCAACTTAAACATATTTCGCTTTGACGAGGAAGAGTAACTGAAAGTAATTCCACAGAGAGCTGCCGGCTGGTGAAAGGCAGTGAAGTAATTTCAGCCAAAATCACCTCCGAGCTTTCAGACTGAACCGGTTGCAGTAAGTCTGGACGGTTAATGGCCGTTATCCCGTTGCCCATTGTCAGATGGGATGAGTGGTTGCTTTTACAACAATTAGAGTGGTACCGCAGAGGTTTGCCTTTGTCTCTTAGAAGACAGAGGCTTTTTTATTTACCGGCACTATCCCTTGCGCTTCCGGAATCACTGTCCGAATATATTTAAGCACAAAAAATCAGGAGGATAAGTACAATGAAAACACTGAAAAAAATCACAGACTTTGTAAGCAGGTACATGGCAGTTATCGTCATAGCAGTAGCAGCCCTTGCACTTTTTGCCCCCAATACGGTAAGCTTTATCAAAACCACCTATGTGAATACTCTGCTGGGATGGGCCTTACGTTAAAACCGGCGGATTTCAAGGTGGTATTTAGCCGCCCGAAGGATGTCATCATCGGCTGCCTCTCACAGTTTACCATTATGCCACTGCTTGCATTCGGTCTTACCAAGGCATTCAGCCTTCCGGCTGAGCTGGCCATCGGAGTCATCCTTGTAGGAACCTGTCCCGGCGGTACGTCTTCCAATGTTATGACCTATCTTTCAAAGGGTGATGTGGCATTATCCGTCGGCATGACAGCCGTATCCACAGTCCTTGCGCCATTTCTTACACCGCTGCTTACCTACGTTTATGCCGGTGCAAAGGTAGATGTAAATATGCTCAGTATGTTTTTATCCATCATCAAGGTTGTGATCGTGCCCATTGCATCCGGATTTGTGATCAATCACTTTTTCAAGAAATTTACCGAAGCTGCCATAGAAGTTCTGCCGCTGATTTCTACTACTGCCATTGTAGCCATTGTGGCTGCTGTTGTTTCTGCCAACTCTGCCAAAATCATGACTTCCGGATTATTGATCGTTGGTGTGGTCATCCTTCATAATGTCTGTGGATACCTGCTTGGATATGGCATTGGAAAAGTATTAAGGCTGGATACCACCAAATGCCGTGCAATCTCCATCGAGGTTGGCATGCAGAACTCCGGACTGGCCACCTCACTGGCTGCCACACATTTTGCCCAGTATCCACTGGCCACCATCCCGGGAGCTGTGTTCAGCGTATGGCATAATATTTCCGGTGCAGTCCTCGCCAATATCTATGCGCAGCATAAAGCCGGAAAATAAACAGGCTGAATGTTTTTGAAAGCGAAAAACAGCGTATACTTTTTTACCCATTCCCTGATAAAAAAGATACGCTGTTTTTACAATACGTGATTCTGCAAATCCTATTCTTCTGTTTTTTCAGCTTTCTCCGGCTCCGGAACTGCTGCATTGTGAACTGCAGTTACCGCAACAACAATCGTCTCCGGATCATTTTTAATCGAAATATCCGCATTTGAAAAAATATCCAGATCCTTTACACGAATGGCATCACCAATCTTCATATTCCCCACGTCCACCTGAACATGGTCTACCAATGCAGCAGGAAGTGCTTTATATGCGATCTCAGAAAGTTCCATCTGCACCACACCCTGTGCAATCTTCTCGTGATTAACTAAAATAACTTCCGCAACAGAATGTACCATCTCATCACTTACCAATGCCTGGAATTCAATCGAATCGATTCTTCCTGCCATCGGATTAAAATCTACGTTCTTAATCAGGACATCATATGGCTGCCCATCAACTTCCAGCATGATTTGGCTTCCTTTATGATCTGTTTTTAAGAGCTTTTCCGCATCCTTCTTGTTCATCATAACCGGGATGGAATCCTGTAGCTCTTTTCCGAATACGTTGCCTACGACGTATCCCTCTCTTCTGAGCTTTTTGGCTTTTACTGCCATGCTTCTTTTTTCAGCTTTTAAAGTATTCATTTACCTTTTCCTCCAAAATCTGATTCTTAGCAGCCTTCCTAAGAGGTATGTTAAGTCTGTATGTCCTTCCGGGCAGATAACAACGGGTTTCCGGACAGGGATGTTTGGAATTTAATCTGTAATTCTTTCTCTGTTCTATATGTAATATAACTCTTGCATTTTAGGATGTCAAGCATTGAATCATACATTATGTGTGAACATTTTATGATTTTTCATTTTCTTTACCAGGCTATGCTGCACTGTTCATACTGCATGACATAATCCATCCGGATATCTTCCATCTCTTTCTTCTGTTCTTCCGGAATAAATTTTAATATCTCCGCTTCATCCATTTCCGTATTTCCATAAAGCTTCTGCATTTCAAAAAGATAAACCTTCTCCCATGTCTCAAGCAGATAATCAAAAAGCTCTGATGCATCTGTGAAATGCACCATCCGGTCAAAACCCCTGTCCGCATTGTACCATTCCAATACTTCACATCTAAACGGGTATGCATCTACCACACAGAAATCCTCTGTGCTCTCCGATAATTCCCGAAAAAGCTCCTTTACCTGCATACAGTGCTCCATCTCTGTCTTTGTCATATATTCCATCCGCATACCTCACATTAATTTCTGAATCAGTTTTTCCAGAGACTGCTCAAATCTTACATCATCTTCTTCTGTCCTCTTTGCAGGCCCTTTTATATGGTTTCTCTTCTTTGCGTTTCTGGCCTTTTTTGCCATATGACGTTCCATGAGCATCTGGTCGATATTGTCATTTGTGTACCATCTCCCGCTCTGGTGAATCCCATATGCCCCTTTTCCAAGAATCATGGCAGCCACGCCATAATCCTGTGTGACCACAAGATCTCCCTTCTGACAGATATTCACCAGCTTAAAATCCACTGCATCCGCACCGGCTCCCACCGTAATCACCTCACTATATTCCGACTGCAGAATATGGTTCGTATCACACAGCAGGACTACTGGGATATCGTATTTCTCTGCTGTTTTCTCAATAATGTGCACCACCGGACAGGCATCCGCATCTACCAATATCCTCATACTGCACTCCTTTTCATCCTCTGCAGTCGAGTAGACAAGTGGCTCACGCCACAAGCCCCTCACAGAACCGTACGTGCGCCTTTCACGCATACGGCTCTTCATAGTAGCATTCACTTCTAGAATAACCTAACATAAATCTTCGGTTTGGCAAGCGGGTATACTTTCAGCATATCAAAGTAGCCATCCCATGTATAACTCTTTCTCTGACTTCTTCTGTTTAGTGCTTTGAATAAATATCTTTGTGTATAATGCAGAAAAGCCCCTAGTTTCTTACCATTGAACGAAACTCCATAATACCTGTAATGACCTATAAGCTTCTTATTCAGTCTCGCTATTAGTACTTTCACAGGTAAGTCGTTGTTATCATACAACCACTTCTTGATGGCATTTAATTTCTGCATGTATTTCTTTCTGCTGGTCTTCAGCTTTACGCAGAAGTTTCCACTCTTCCTACCTTTACCGCAGTAAAAGGTAAACCCAAGGAAATCGAATGTTTCTGGTTTCTTCTTTCCTTTTCTCCTACAATTACTCTCCGCAAATCTTCCAAATTCAATCAGTCGGCTCTTGCTTTCTTCAAGTTCAAGATTAAATTTACGCAGCCTTTCTTTCAGCAGTGCATAGTACTTCTCCGCATCCGCTTTGTATTGAAATCCTGCTATGAAATCATCAGCGTAAACAGCTAGAAAACCCTTACCTTCTGTTTCCTTTAATACTACAAACTTGTACCATAATGTCAGTACATTGTGCATGTAGATATTTGCCAAAATCGGACTAATGATATTTCCCTATGCAAAGCAGAAGACTATGCAAAGAATGTACTGTTTTTCCTTATAAATAAAAGATTCTCTCAGATTTTACTTTGCATAGTATTCTACTTATAGCAATTACAACTCGGACAGCCACGCCATCAGGTCACTGTTTTCGCTCCAGTCCGGCAGGTTGGAATCTACCAGTTCCGGATAAGCGTTCTCCAGGGCTTTTCGCTTTAGTTCCGTATCCGCCCTTGCATAGATTTCTGTGGTCTTGATATCGCTGTGGCCCAGAAAGTCACGGATATAGATCAGGTTTACACCTGCCTGCAGCAGATGGACCGCCTTGGAATGGCGCAGCATATGGCACTTTACCTTTTCCGGTACTTTGTCAGATATTTCGTGTGCCATGACGGCGTATTTGTTGATGACATAGGCAACCCCTTCCTTCGTCAGCCTGTTGTGCTGTTTATTCGTAAAAAGCGGGTAACTGGCCTTATGTGCCAGATCCAGCCTGTTTTCGGAGATATATGTTTCCACGAGCGTAGCCGTATTCTTCATGATGGGGACCCGCCGTGTTTTGTTGCCCTTTCCGGTAAGGATCAGCACAGGGCTGTTTCCTGGAATGAAATCCCTGACAGAAAGGTCGATGAGCTCCTGGACCCTGGCGCCGCTGTCATACATCAGGCTCATCAGAGCAAGGTCCCGCCGTCCATGAGCTGTATATTTATCCGGCTGCTCCAGCAGAAGCCTGATCCCTTCCGGGGACAGGTGCTCCACTACTGCCTGCCGTTTCTTCTTTACTGGAATGGCCAGCACTTTCTGGTAGTGGTACAGGGATTCCGGTGATTCGGACTGGGCATACCGAAAAAAAGAATGGATCGCTGTCAGCCGCAGGTTCCTTGTAGAGACTGAACTTTTCCGTTCTGTTTCCAGCCAGTTTAAGAACCGCTCGACCAGATCGGAAGAAAGCCTCTTCATGGTGATCTTTTCCACCGGGAGTGATTCCTCTTTTTCGCAGAAAAGAAGGAGGAGCTTAAAGGTATCCCTGTAGGATTTTATCGTGTTCCTGCTGACATTCTTCTGGACAGGGAGATAGTCAGACAGGAAAGCTGTAAGGTGCATGGAGAAATCAGTCGGCTTCACAGGCGGTTCCCTCCATTTCCGGGATGATGTCCTTATAGCACTTTTCCAGCTTCACCCGGATATCAGGAAAAACGTCTGCCGTCCATCTGAGGTAATACGCGGTTTCATGAAAGGTCTGGTGTCCCAGGTAAGTTCGCATCATAGGGATCAATACCATGAGGTCCCGGTCCTGCTGTGCCCACTGTTTCAGACGGTAAATGCAGTAGGCGTGCCGGAAATCGTGGACTCTGGGGCCGTTCCCGGTATGGGAGATGCCGGCCTTCCAGAGAAAGCGCCTGAAGTTTTTATAGATATTCCCCAGTGTCATCGGCTTTCCGCCGTAACCTGGGAAAAAATATACTGAAGGCTCTGGAAAAGGATGGACCTGTCCAGCATACCTGCGTAGTCTCAAGGTCATGGATTCCGGCATCGGGACCAGGCGGCTGTTATGGTTCTTTGAATCACGGACCGTCAGTATCCCCCGATGCAGGTCAACGTCCCGTACCGTGAGCAGCCGGGCTTCCGAACATCGTAGCCCGCAGGAAAGGAGCAACCTGAAGAACTCCGGCATCACCAGATGCCTGTAAGGGACTTCCGGGCACAGGCAGCACTTGTCTGTTTCTGCAAAGAAACGCCTGAGTTCATCCGGTGTATAAATATGCGGCACATACTGCTGGCTGGCAGGATAATAATTCCTTGGAAGTATCCATGCGCTGGTCCCAATGCTGTCCAGGTACTTTGAAAACTGGCGTACCACCGAGGCCCGTGAACAATGGTTTGCGGTCGATTCGTGCATTGTTCTGGAGCACCAGCCGGTCACAGCCTCCCTGGAAAGGGTAGCCGCATCCGGATATTTTGCCGCAAGGTAGCTGTCAAAACGCTTTAGTATGCCAGGCTCTGTGTTGTATTTGTATCCGACAGACCGTTTGAGGGAGATGAAGTCTTCCATTTCTTTCCGGAAAGGGCCTGTAAAAGTGGGTTCAGCCAAGACGGATCACCTCCTCAAAGTCCAGGGGGCATTCCGCCAGCCGTTTCATATCCACCTTGAGATACACGGCGGTGGAATTCGTGTCCAGGTGTCCGATGATATCGGAGATGACCGGGAGAGGGGTGTCCTTCTCTAAAAGGACGCTTGCCATGGTATGGCGGAGGCTGTGCATCCCCCGGTGCTTGCCGCGCATCGGGATATGGGCTTTTACCATATATGCCCTTATCAGCTGGTCCATATGATCCCCTTCCGCAAAGGGAAGGAATGGGGCCATATGGCGGACAAAGATACGGCTGCTGTCAACCTTCGGCCTCCCGTATTTCAGGTAATCGATCACTGCCCAGCCCACATCCGGGACAAGTGGCAGTTCTATGGGCTGTCCTGTCTTCGATTGGGTAAAGCAGAGTTTTTTCTCCGTCCAGTTGAAGTTTTCAAAGCACAGGTTTTTGATGTCTGTGCAGCGCAGCCCCAGACGGCACGCAATCAGAATGATGGCATAGTCACGTCTGCCTTTCGGGCTTCCCCGGTCGATGGCCCCGATTAGCTGTTTCAGCTCTTCATGGGTCCAGACCGAGGGGATGGCAGTCTGCTTCCTGGCTTTTACCATGGGCATCTTTGCCGTAAGATCATCCGGCACGGTGCCTTCCGGAAACGGAAAAAGGCACGCAGGGAACAGATATGCTGCTCCACCGTTTTGTAGGAAAAACCTGCCAGTGTCCGGATATACGCATTAACCGTATCCAGAGTGACTTCTGTGAAATCATCCATCCCCTGTGCGGCCAGATAATCCATCAGATAAGAGGACTGCTTCACATAATGCTCCGTAGTCACTTGGGAATAGCCTTTTTTCTCACAGGAACTCCGGAACCGGCTGCGGATATCCACAAAAAACGGGGTTGTCAGTATTTCCTTATGCTTGAGATAACGCCGCAGCACCGCATGGTGGAGCTGGAAATCCCCAACCATACGGATTACACGGATCTCCTGTGTTTCTGCCTGTGGCAGGGTCCTTGAAAAATCCTCCTGTGTGATCCCGAAGAACTCTTTCAGGAAATCCATGCCAAGCTGTTCCGTGTAATAGCATTCACCCCTGTCTTCCGCATAGGCCATTAGCTGGTTCCAACGCCGGCGGTAAAATGTCATGCTCCCTTTGGTATAGCCAAGCCGAAGCAGTTCTTGTTCCAGTCCTGAGATTAGGTCTGGTAAGTATGTTTTGTCCATAAAGGCACCTCCGATATGATATTTTCGAGAATAGCTCTCATAAATATCTTCGGAGACTATGCAAAGCAGCGCAAGAAAAAATGGCTTGAAACAGGGATTCCATGGATTTACTTTGCATAGTTACTTGCTTTGCATAGGGGTCCGGTGTTAGTCCAGTGCTTGCAAATGTATATCTACACGAACTGGATAAGTTCATGGAAAACTATGCACAGGCATTTAGTCAGGGAAAGAAAAGAAGAATGAATCCGGAGTACAATAAAGCCATGAAAAGAGCATCTTATTTTAGGCGCAAAGGCAAGGAAAAGTGGACGGATTTATCCCCGGATGAACGCATGGAAAGAACTAAAAGGCTAAAGGCACTGGAAACAGTGGAAAGACAAATAACACCTGCACTGCCATTAGATGATTCCTATAAGCGTATCCAGTATGTACGTTACGCCGATGATTTTATTATTGGAGTAATCGGGAACAAAAAAGATGCCGAACAGATTAAATCTGACGTTGGCAAGTTCCTAATGGACAGATTAGATTTAGAGATGTCCGATGCAAAAACGAAAGTAACGCATACCGGAGACAGAGCCAGATTTTTAGGATATGACATCACAGTATCCAGAAGTCAGGAATTAAAGAAGTCAGCAGGTGGTTATAAAGTAAGAAGCCATGCAGGAGTGGTGAGATTGCTGGTACCCAGAGAAAAGTGGGTAGGAAAGTTACTGGAATATAATGCTATCAAAATCAAGATTAACGAAAATGGCAGAGAAAGATTCGTTGCCCTGCACAGGGGCAAGCTGGTGAATCAGAGTGATATAGAGATTCTGGCAAGATATAATGCAGAAGTACGTGGATTGTACAATTACTATTCTATTGCAAATGATGCCCATAAAATAGGTAAATTTGCCAATGTCATGAAATATAGTATGTACAAAACATTTGCGTGTAAATACAAAACAAATGTCCATGAAATCAAACGCAGATATTGTGTCGGAGACTTATTTACGGTTGCATATGATACAAAAGCAGGCAGGAAAACCACAACTTTTTATAGGGATGGATTCAAGCGTAAAGAAAAGGCAACAAAATTTGATAATGTCAGTGAGTTGCCACAATACTCAAAATATGCTAAAACCAACACCCTGAAGCAAAGAGTGGAACGTCATACCTGTGAATTGTGCAATAAGGAATGCAGAAATCTGGAAATTCACCAAGTTAAGAAACTGAAAGACCTGAAGGGCAACTCAGAGTGGGTGCTTCTCATGCGAAAGAGGAGACGAAAAACTCTGGTGGTATGCCCGGACTGCCATCAATTGATTCATTCTTAAACACCGCAAATATAGTAAGCGGAAAGCCGTATACATCGAGAGGTGTACGTGCGGTTTGGGAGGGAGGGGATGCAAGTCCTGCAAGGGATGAGCTGAACCTTACCTCATGATACCCAACTATTTTTAGGATGTACCGATGAGGTGACGGCTGAAGCAGTCAGCGCCAGAAGCGGCGATACATCGGTAGGTGTCAGCTCTGAAGCAAAACAATTAAACACCTGGCGCGTATCTGATTATACACCGGAATACCGTCAAACCAGGTCGATTGGTAAAAGGAGGCTTTTGACACCAGACGAAGTGCTTCGCCTCCCGCTTGATACAGCACTGATCATTTTGAGAGGACAAAAGGTGCTAAAGGTAGAAAAGTATGATTATACGTTGCATCCGGATGCAAAAAAGCTCATCCCTAAAAAGGCATCCGATCATATCCCAAAATGGAGGCAGTCCGAGGATCAGGATAAATTTGACCACATGCCAAGTATCCCATCGAAACCTAAAAGGAAAAGAACCGCTGGTGCCAGCTCGTCAAAAAGAGTAAAAGAGCCGGTACTTGCTGCAAATGAACCTGTTTATCAGGAACCAGAGTATGTAGATTTTCCGGAAGATTTGCTTCGGGAAGAGTTTATGGATGATCTTCCAGAGCCTGAAATGGTTCCTTTAGATAAAGATTCTATCATGTCATAAGAAAGGAGTATATTTATGCCAAACGAACAAAACACATTTACAAATGCACCCGTATTAACCCTTGATTCCGATACCGTACTGGAAACAGCCCAGTCTAAGGCTGACTTAGCCTGGCACGATATCCAGAACGCCTACCGGACCAGAAAAATCCTGACCGGTATGCTCGGAGGTATTGAAAAAACAGAAACCGGCAGTCTGATTGCCATCGTTTATTATAAGGACTTCCGTATCGTCATCCCCGTTACTGAAATGATGATAAATCTGGTTCAGGATGCCGAACATGATTACGGGGAACTGGCTCTGCGCCAGAATAAAGTCCTCAATAATATGCTTGGCTGCGAGATTGACTTTATTGTGAAAGGTCTTGATAACGGAACCCGCAGCATTGTAGCCAGCCGTAAGGAAGCCATGCTGAAAAAGCGTCAGATTTTCTATCTGGACAAAGATACTTCCGGCACCCCAAAGATCCATGAGGACCGCATCGTGCAAGCCAGAGTCATTGCTGTCGCTGAAAAGGTGGTTCGGGCAGAAATCTTCGGAGTCGAAACCTCCATCCTGGCCCGCGATCTTTCTTTTGACTGGCTTGGAGATGCCAGAGAACGCTTCCATGTTGGAGAACATATTCTGGTACGCATCCTGAACGTACAGGCTGAAGACGCCGAACATATTTCTATCAAAGCAGATGTCAAAAGTGTGGAAGGCAATACCAGCAAGGAAAACATAAAGAAATGCAAGGTTCAGGGCAAATATGCCGGCACCGTGGAAGATATCCACAAAGGCACGGTCTTTGTCCGGCTCTCCATCGGTGTCAACGCCATCGCACATTCCTGCTATGACAGCCGTACAGTCGGGAAGAAAGACAATGTTTCCTTTGTCGTTACGCACATAGATGAAGATAGAAATGTGGCGGTGGGGATCATCACCCGGATTATTAAGCAGAACCTTTAAACAAAACTTTAGGGGCGGTTTTCCGCCCCTTCCTACCAAATATATGTTGGAATAACTATATCAACTACTATTGCCAAAATAGCATATCTTCATAGATGGCTGGCAAATAAGCTTCACAATAATAGTATCAAAACATTTTTTTACCAAATTCTTTAGGTCTATCAATTCACCAAACGGGAATTTATCTATGAATATACATTCTTGTCATATCAGGTTCATTGTCTCCTTGAACCATACACAAAAAATCCCAACCATATCTTTCATAAAAACTTGTATGGTCTGTAATTAAATAAATTGGGGTAATTCCTTTGGACTTCATATCCTTCACAACTATATCAAGTAATTGTCCTGCAATTCCCCGACAGCGATATTCCTTTTCAGTATATACTGCACATACATTTGGCGTAAGGTCTTTCCTGTCATGGAAATCATTTTCGATTACTCCAAGACCGCCTACAATGCGTCCGCTATCTAAGCAAAGATACCAGCCATACTCTGTTTCATTATTGAGATAGGCATCCATACATTCAAGATAAGCTTCTTGTGGCACTCCCCATTTATCGTGAAACCATGTAGCCGCTTTTTCTTCTAATTCGGGGATTTGTCTTAAATTAACATAGGTATATTCATTCATATTTTTGCTCCTCAAATACCGATTTCAGTTAAACAAACAAGTAGTTATGCCTTTCTTTTATTGTACTTTTTCTTTGCGTATTCATAGGCTTCCTGAATCAGAGGTTTTAATTCCTCAAATGTTTTTTCAGATGGATTTAAAACACATATCCATCCCATCCACCCATACACAGGATGCGGCAGAATTTGATTTGTTGCCGAAAAATCATAATCCATATCGACAATTCCGCCTTTGCCCGGTCTTTTAGGGATAATATCAAATATTTCCTTAAAAGTATCCTTGTACACGCCTAAATTGACACGGTATACATTTTCCCGATTTAACTTGGAGCTTCTATCATTTTCACCATCTTTTTCTTTCACTGTTAAAATGTACACGCCTCGTTTCAGCTTGTTGTCAGGATTATAGAATATTCCTCTTTCTCCCCAACTGTTAATTAAAACTGTACCTTCCAATTTATTAAGACAATATTCTAAAATTTCATCTGGCATCATTGATTAGTCCCTCCATACAAATACCGATTTATCAAGCAAACTGTTCTATCCAGTTATCAAGATATTTCATTTGATCCTCTGTGTGGAACCAATGCTCTCCATTTTTCATGACAGTAAGTGTTGCGTTGCTCTGATTTACAAATTCGGATACTGTTTCGTATGATGTTAAATTATCTTTTTCGCCGTACAAAATATGGGTTGGAATAGTCCATTGGGCAGGATGCTCTCTTACATAGCAGAGATACTTCCATGAAAGAGTCTCACCAAAGATCGTTTCAATTTCGCCTTTTTCACGGAGTTCATCTTCGGTTACATTTGTCCACATCATCATATCCTTAATCAACTTTTCCATATTCACAACGGGAGAGATGAAAAACGCTTTCTCTATTCGCCTGTCGTTCAGGGAAATCATCGTAAAATAAGCACCTATGCTATTAGCGACGACCGTCACCGATTCGTAATCTCCGCATATCGAGTCAAATAGGTTCGGAAACTCATCTTTTGCGTCCCAAGGTGACTGTGCAACATAATCAAGGCCAATTACCTCGCAGTCCTTAAAGAGATCTTTATAATGCTCCGCTTCCTCTGCACTGCCACCTTTTCCGTGTATATATACGATTAACTTATTCATAAGAGCCTCCTCCGCAAACGGGAATTTACATTTTAGGCATGGGTGCAGTATAATAGCCCAACTTGTGAAAATTGTACCACTCCAATATTTTCTCTTCACTTGCAACGTTTAAAGCAGATAAAATCTCTTTTGCAAATTCCAACGGAGCTGTTCCGTTAGCTGTTATTATATTTCTGTCACTCACTGCTTGTTTTGCAATATATTTTTCCTCTCCTGTATAAATGGAACCTGCCCACTGTTTTAAGTCATTCAAATCATTACTTGTATGATATATGTCATTCAAAACACCTACTGTACCTAAAAAGGCAGAAGCATCGCAAATACCGCCTAATACTTTTCCTTTTTGAGTACAATCTTTTACAAGCGTTTTAATCTGTTGCGTATTTTCATTTCTCCATGTCATGCCACCGATTAAAATAGTGGCTTCATAATCGCTGGGAACAGACTCAATATCATAATCTGGCAATACTTTAAATCCACCTATTGATTGAACACAATCTTTCGATAAAGATACCGTTTTAATCTCATATTCGCCTTGCCCTAACATAGAAATCGCAGATGAAATATACGCTGCTTCCCAATCTGCATATTGTTGTAAAATTACAAATAATAATGTTTTCTTCATACTATTTTACTCCTCCATCAATCCCGATTTAACTATTCAGCAGTTTTGTTAAATCCTCAATAGAAACATCCATTTTTACGGACACTTCTTTCATAGTCATACCAGAAGCAAGAAAACGCTTTATCACCATTTTCATATCCTCGCCAACTTCTATGATATGTCCGTCTAAATCATAAAATCGAATGACACGCTGCCCCCAACTATGCTCAATCACTTCTCCCAAGCACTCAATATTGGGGTACTTTTTCAGTTTGTTTAAGAAGCCGTCAAAGTCCTGTTCCTCAAAGCACAGCTCCATATTATTAGATTTTATCAATACATTTTCTTTTGGTAAATGAACAAGCCAATCGAAATCTTGCTGCAAAGCTAATCCACAGGTAAAAGCTATGTTTATCCCATAATCCTGAAATACTTCCAACCCGAATAAATCCTCATAAAACTTTCTTGCAGCATTGATGTCCGCTACCGATATAACCGCACAATTGTATTTCATGCATATTTTCCTTCCTAATTTTAATGTTATCTTTTATTCGCCAATTCATCCAAAGTTCTACGATTTTCACTCCCGGCCGGAACATACCTCTCAATATGCTGGCACGGATATTCATTACATTCTGCACAATGGGTAAGTTTTTTCTCCATGCCACACTGTCTCATAGGACATTCCACACACATTTTTTTATTCACTCCTTCAATGGAATGACAACCAGTGCAGGTCATATCATCCTTTTCAAACTTAAAAGAATCTGTTGAATACTCTTTCGCCAGTTTCTCTTTTAGTTCTTCGTCACCTGTTTTAGTGGCAATATATACAGGACATTCCGAACAAATCAGACCACAAAAAGCAATTATTTTATCCATGTGTTTATCCTCCGCAACCTTCCACATTGAATTCTTTTGTGATGATATCCCCTACGCTTAAAAAGTCCTCACCACCAGACTGCTCCAGCAGTGAGGACTCCTGCCTTATAAAATCATCATTTCAGGTCATGAACACAACCCTGTTTGATTGCACTGATATTTTCAGCAATCCTCTCTCTTGGCCAATCCCACCACCTGATTTTCAGCAGTTCCGAGATTGTCACATCGGGAAAACGCTTCCGGATCAATCTGGCTGGCACCCCGCCTGCAATCGTATAAGGCGGGACATCTTTTGTCACAACAGCTCTCGTTCCAATAATCGCCCCGTCACCAATTGTGACTCCTGCCATGATCACAGCCTCGTAGCCAATCCATACATCGTTACCAATTACAATATCGCCTTTATTATCCCAGGAATCAGTTACTTTCTCCCGCGTGAGTCCCCACTCTTCAAAAAAGAGTGGAAACGGATAGGTCGATAGTGAAGAAAGTGTATGGTTGGCGCTATTGAATATAAATTTAGCGCCACAGGCAATGGAACAAAACTTTCCAATCATCAACCTGTCATGATTGATCGGATAATGGTACAGCACATTGTTCTTCTCAAACTGTGTCGGATCATTTACAAAATCATTATACATCGTGTATTCGCCCACACTTATATTGGGATTTGTGACCACACTATTCAAATAAACTGTTTCTTTATCTCCCGTCCTGGGATATATCTTTCTTTCCGAAATAGCCATAAAAACCTCCTGATTTTCATTATTTTCATCTGACTATTCCGGATACTGCAATGCAGCGTTTCACCTCATACCACCTCATTTTCCTTTGCTTTATTTGTCAATTGGCAGACTGAAAACTGAAAGTTGTCAAACTATGTAGTCTGTCCCTTAAGATTTTCCAGAGCGGTGGGATTATTTGAGATAATCATTCCAACAGTCTGGCATTTTTCCAGTTCTGTACAGTCACCACATGTAGTCACACCTTTTTTCAACGCACACTGACGAATAGAGCAGAGACTATCACAGTATACAGTTTTAATTCCATCAACGCGACAACCTTCACAGTTGATATGTTCAGGCAGAATCGGTGCATTATTTAACTCAGCCCATAGTTGTGCAGTTTTCTCACGCAACGCCTGGTCATCATTGATTGTAGCAAGATATGCATCGCATTTTTCACAGTCCAGCCCACAGTATGCAATCATGTCCTTCATGGTTATGTACCTCCTAAAATTCCGGATTATTGGTTTGTTTCATCTTAGCAGTTTTCATTGCAAAATACAATATCCGACTTCATTGTCACATATGGTCCTGGGTCATTATTTCATGTGTAAAAGCTGTTTTACCTGCTTCCACCTTATATTTTGTTACACTTTCTTCTCTTTGTTATTTTCTTTTATCCCCCATAGACTCACAGTTTTCGGAATAATAAAGTGGTACATTAGATGTATCTTTAAACCCATATCTTATTGCCTGGTAAAATGCACTGTGCTATACTGAACAGGTATAATTAAATCAGAAAGACGGATGCATTTCGATCTCGCCCTCTAGTATTTAGAAAGAGGGTGATGCCCATGAATACGATGGAAGTATTAACTTTACTTTTGGTGATTTTTGCGGCTTTGACCTATTTAGACAACAGACATAATAAGAAATAGCATTCCGTACCGTCCAAAGTCAAGAATGCTATTATCTTACATAAATAATTAAATTGACTGAGGGCATCAGATC
>OKWJ01000955.1_pt1 | contig 25907 bp, 21 predicted proteins | sample 1607121 | NCBI WGS metagenome assembly OKWJ01 (sample SAMN04414080, study PRJEB24778) | human gut metagenome | material: faecal | host: Homo sapiens | reverse complement strand
CGGCCGTTGACTTGCGCGAGGACTATGCTAACCTAAGCCTGCCGAAAGAGGCAAATTCAAGAGGTAAACGGAACGGCAAAACCAATGAAAAGAAAGGATCGCACGGCGGAAAAAGCGGCAGCCGATCCCCAAGCGGTTCAGCGGGGACGGCTCCGCTCCGCCGCGCCTTTCGGTTTGGTTTTCCGCGTTGTTCTTGTTGCCGTTTCGCGGCGTGTGCTTGGCTGCGGCGAGCGCAGCGAGCCGCACTTGTCTATGCCAAGCACACGCCACGGTGCCAAATGGGTTGAAATACTACCATGCTCCTATCAATAACGCAGAGTAAGGATTAGTTTCCGCGTATTATTTTTACGATCCTTTATGGACTATATTCTTCTTGATAAAACACAAAATATATGCTATAATAAAAATAGAACATACGAACTGCTATATGGGATTTATTAGAAATGAAACCAAACATTATTAAAGTTGGGAAAAAAAATAATATCTTTCAGCATATTGTCGTTTTAAAAACAAATAGATATAAGCGAACGGAATATGGTGAATTTTTTGTTGAAGGCGTTCACAACATCAAACTGGCTATAAAGCATGGTTGGAAAGTAAAGAATTGGATTATTACAAGTCATAAGTTATCATCATGGGCAACAAATATAATACAAACCATTGAATCTGAAGCCGTTTACTGTCTGTCTGATAACTTATTAGAAGAAATAAGTGAACGTTCCGATGGTTCCGAGATAATGGCTATTTTGTATATGAAGCAAATGCGTGTTCAACCATCCAAGGATCCTTTTATAGTTTTGTTAGATAGACCTTCGAAAAAAGGGAATTTGGGTACCATTATGAGATCGGCGGATGCATTTGGATGTGATGGCATTATCATTACTGGGCATTCTGTTGATATTTACGACCCTGAAGTACTTAGCGCTTCGATGGGGTCATTTTTTAGCATACCAACACAGAGAATTGAAAATAAAGATAGGATAAGCGATTATTTTGTAAATTTAAAAAATAAGTATCCGAACCTGGCTATCGTGGCTACAACGGAACTTGGGGAAGTTAATATAAGAAAATTTGACTTTAAACAACCCATCGTATTATTAGTCGGTAACGAGGCAAAAGGATTAAGTAAGTTTTTATTGGATATTTGCGATAAAACGTTAAAATTCCTATGGTTGGCGATGCTACATCGTTTAATGTTGCGAATGCAACATCGATCTTTATGTACGAAATTTTTACGCAAAGAAATTATGCGGATAAAATCTAGAAAATATATTGACAATGATATCGATTATTGGTATAATTAAATAAGGAGGTAAAACTATGTTCGCTATTTCTGTCGCACTTAAAAACAGTATCATTGATCGGCTCAAGATGGTCGAAAAGAATGTACATGACCTTATTTTCAAATCAGGAGATTGTTCGTGCTCCGGTGGTTGTGGTACATATATACCGCCTTGTGGGTGCTGTGCCTACCATAGTGGAAAGGATAACTAACCCATAGCATTAAATGGTAAAAGCAGAAGGGTATGCGCTATAGTATACCCTTTATTGTTTACGAACTTATAAAGAAAGGTAGTAGTAAAATGCGTAGGACAAAATATATTTCGCTCATTATGACAGAGAATTGCAATCTGCAATGTACATATTGTTATGAACATTTTAAATCATCGAAAATGATGGACTTTTCTCTTGCAAAAACGATTATTGAAAATGAACTGACGTCAGACGATGATTTTGAAGTCGTTGCTTTCGACTTTTTTGGTGGCGAGCCTTTTTTAGCTTTTGAAACAATTAGAAAACTAGTTGATTATTTCAAAAGTAAAAAATTCAAAAAAGATTTTAGATTTTCGGCTAGTACAAATGGGACTATTATGCCGAACGAAATAAAAAACTGGCTGCTTGAAAACAGAGATATTTTTACTGTATCCTTAAGTTTTGACGGAACAAAAGAAATGCAAGATACTAATAGGTCGAACTCATATGATAAGATAGATACTCACTTTTTTGCAAAAGAATTAAATAATGGTGTCGGATTGAAAATGACCGTGTCTCAAGCAACGCTTCATTCGCTTGCAGATGGAGTTATCTATTGCCATAATCTAGGCTTTTGTCATATTGCTTGTACACTTGCTTGCGGAATAAATTGGGACGATAAATCAAATTATGACGTTTTAAAAAGAGAATTAAATAAGCTAATTGATTTTTATGTTTCTCATCCAGAAATAAAACCTTGTTCTCTTATGGACTATCATATCGAAAATGTCGCGCTACCTATTAATGGGTATGCTCAGAAATATTGTGGTGCAGGAACCCGTTTAAAAGTATACGACACAAATGGTGAAGCTCATCCCTGTCAGTATTTTTTACATTTGGCAATTGGCGATAAAGTATTGAATACAAAAGAAATTGTATTTACGGATTCATTTAAGATAGAAAATATGGATCCGAAATGCCAAACTTGTGTTGCTGTAAATGTGTGCCCTTCTTGTTATGGCTCAAACTTTGAACTTACTGGAGATATTCATAGAAGAGATGAAAGCTTTTGTGAAATGCAAAAGATAACTATTTTAGCAAATTCATTTTTGAAAGCAAAGCTGTGGGAAATAGGAGCATTGAAATTGGATGAGCAACAAGAGGCAGCTTTATTAAAGTCAATCATGATTATTCAAGATGCATTTATTTAAATAAAATTTGTATAATATTAAGCGGTAATGAGGCGGGCCTTATTACCGTTTGTTTAGATAAAAAGGAGGGAAAAAGCAAGATTCTGCCTCAATCCGAAATGCCAAATATTTCTGCATAATAGCAATATAAAAGAATTGTCCATAAAAATATGTGACAGTATTGTAAACCTACAGTTTGTGCTATCATAAAAAGAAAAAGAGGTTTTATATGATTGATGCAAATACGCCGCTTGAAAAAATCGCCGAAATGTGCAACACAATGGAAGATCTCCGTAATTTGCTTAAACAATGTGACTTCAAGACCAACACAGAAGATGATATCCAAATATCACCGGAATTGTTGCAGGAAACAATTTCAAAAACGAAACATTTGAAAACTGTTACGAGAAGCGATATTCAAAGGCTACTCAGAATTGAATACTCTAAAGCAGCAAAACTATATGGGCTAATTACAAATTCGAAAATTAACTAAAGCAATCGTCGCTTCAAATAATTTGTCTAAAGTGCGAATACGTAAAAACGCTATAATCAATAATTGAGTATCCATAAAAATATGTGACAGTAGCAAGCAACGACAAATCGTGATAAGTATACGCCTCAGCCATTTTTAGTATGGTTTGCTCTATCCCGGAATCGTCTACAGTATATGTATATCCCCCTCTAACCTCATCACGGATTCTTTCAAATACAGACGGTACGCTCGTATACCATTCAAAACGATAGCCAAATTTTTCGGGAGGATCGTCCAGCTCTACGGCATCTCCTTCATATCCGGTCAACGTATTGTAGAGCTCACCGTCAACAAATACTTCCAACGTGCAAAGCTTTTTCGCCTTGGCTATAATAGAGATATCATAGTCAGGCATTATTTGACTTTCCCATACAAGTTTATCGCCACTTTCAGGAACGTACTCCAATACTTCCTGCGGAATAACTATTTGCTCCCCCGGTTTGCATTGAACAGTCGCAATTGGATCTTCATACTCATAAGCATAAAAACTTACAGTATACGTTTCTTCCGTCGTCTTGCATGAGATAAAGGCAACCGCACAGCAAATAACCATGATGCCCGACAACAAAAATAACAATATTTTTTTCATAATCCCTCCCGATTTATATCACATAAAAAAGCGTGCCTTCAACCGAAGACACGCCCTGCATTGTATCTCCGATTGATGTCACACAAACTTTCACCTAACGGGAAAAAGAGATACGAAATGCCTATTCGTACCCGCCAGGTAAATATATAAAGTTTGTGTGACATTCGTAGTATAGCATAGTAGCGGTTAAAACACAAGTTTTTAGTGCTAAAAATCCGAAAAAAACACCTTTTCTTATCTGTTTTCCTCCCCTTTCCCATTTGCTAAACTGTAGTATCAACAATCGTGATTTTAATAAAAAACATCATCGATTTTCAATAATCAATCGCTATTTCTTTGCTTGCTCTCTCAAAGCCTCATATCCGGCTTCTATGAGCTTAACCTTTGTTAGTCCGTTCTCTTTAAGAAAAGCATTAATTTCGTCGTAAAGCTCGCGCGGAATCATCGTCTGGAAGTTGCCGCAAGTCTCCCTGCGCTTTTGCTTATTCTTTTCTTCATACCTGCGATTTGCCATCCTCTGCGGCGTATCTTCTTTGCGTGTAACCATTTTCCTCTCCAACACAATTTTTCTTAATTATAACATATCGCCCACAATATCGCAAACGGCGAATTATTGTTTCACTGTCTTGTTATGATTAAATTTCAGCTACTGCCCCTATACAGTTATAGATAATCTCTACTTCCTGACTACACTGTTTGTCGCTCTTACGTGCATGTATAAGAATTTTATCTATAAACGTTCTCACCACTTCGGGAGTCAACTCAGTCAGCTCGGTGTACTTTTTCACGAGCCGCATAAAACGCGATATATCTTCTTCGTCCTTCTTAACTGCTGCAATATCTGCCCGAAGAGCCTTTATTTTCTCGGTCAACTCCGCCTGCTCCTGCTCATAAGTTTGCGCCAACTTTTTAAACCTTTCTTCGGTAAGGCTGCCGCACACCTTATCTTCATACAAGTTCTGGATTATCCTGTCAAGCATAGCTATTCGTTTTTCGGTCTCCTCGTATTCCCTATGTTTGTCTGCCGAATCCTTTGTAGACTTACGCTTACTCTTCTCTTGGAGCATTGCCACAAATTCCTTTTCATGTGCCTTTGCCATTCCGAGAACACGTTGCAGATCTTCGAGAACAATTTTTTCAACCGCATGCAGCGTTATGTAGTGCGACGTGCATTGACTATGCTTTTCCTTGCGATAAGAGGCACAATTAAAACAGTCTTTTTCCTTGCCGCGGTGCCTGTTGAGATACATTTTATTACCGCAATCGGCACAATACAAAAGCCCCGAAAACACGCTCATCTCCCCATCGATAGACAACCTGCGCTTTATACCTTCTCTCAATTTCTGGACAGTATCAAACGTATCTTTATCGATTATCGGCTCATGCGTATTCTCAAACACGACCCAGTCCTCTTTCGGAAGAAAGACCACCGAATGGCTCTTATACGACTTCTTCTTTGTACGGAAGTTTATCGTATGCCCCAAATATACGGGATTAGAAAGTATGCGTCTGACCGCCGTTACCGTCCATATTTCAGGGTGATCTACCTTTTCAAGTTTATATTTCCACCCCACTTTATGTTTCCAGACTATCGGCGAAATAGCGCCCGTTTCATTGAGCTTTCTTGCTATTTGTGAAGGGCCATACCCCTCCACACACATAGAATAGATACTCCGAATTATCCCTGCCGCCTCTTCCTCGATATGCCAGTTGCCGTCTCCGTCTTTCGTATAACCGTATGGCGGGCAGTTTGTAAGGCTTTTGCCCGATTTGCCCTTTGCTCTTAAAACAGCCTTTACCTTTTTGCTGGTGTCCTTTGCATACCATTCATTCATGATATTGCGGAAGGGTGTAAAGTCGCTGTCGTTTTCCACCATATTGTCTACGCCGTCATTGACAGCTATGAAATGAACGCCCGCCTCACCGAAATACACCTCGCTGTAATATCCGACTTTGAGATAATCTCTGCCGAGCCTCGACATATCCTTGACGATTATCGTTCCGACACGCCCCGCATCGACATCGCGGATAAGTTCCTGAAAGCCCGGGCGGTTAAAGTTTGTTCCCGAATACCCGTCATCCGTATAAAACTTAGGATTAAGATAGCCGTGACTTTCAGCATAATCGCCAAGCATCTTTTTCTGATTGACAATGCTGTTGCTGTCCCCTTCTTCGCCGTCGTCTACGCTCAGCCTGCAATAAAGCGCAGTAGATAAATCCTCAGCCGCCCTGACTTTCATTTTGTTGCCTCCTATAATTCTTTCGATAAATCGTTCACAAGCAATCGCCTGATTTTGTTCTCCACTTTTTCGGTAGCGCTTTCGGCCTGCCTTACCACCACCGAGTATGTATTTCTGCCTATCTTCTTTATGTAACTGTATCGATTCTGCTCCATTCCTCTATCCTTTTTAAATTTAATGTGCAGAACCGCCTGACTCTCCCTTATGCACAAACACCCGCGTTTGGTGTTTATCGTATATATACTATACACGGCTTTTAAAGAATTGTCAAGCGGCGCGCACCTTCTATGCCAAAATTGAGATTATCATTATAATGCTTTGCACAAGCAAGAGCGCCGGCGTCGCCCAGAACAGAAACTTTCTGAAACCGCGCTCAAAAGAGACGTCCTCTTTAAGCCTTATAATTTCATTTTCCGTCTCATTCAACTGTACTCCTACCTGTTTTGCCGACTCGTCAATCTTTTTCTGAAAATCGGTTATAGCCAGCTCAATCGCCCTTGCCGTAGCTGTTTGAACTTCCTGCGTTATCTTCTCCGTCATTTCCGTCTGATTGACCGCCAGTCTTTCCAGCCTTCTCGTCACGTTCTCGACGTTCTCTTTCAAGCTGTTCACGAACTTTCTGTTGTTCTCTGTTAAGTCGTTCACTTTCAGCTTCAAGTCCAGAACTTGCACATTCAGCCGCGAAACTAAGTTGTTGCATTTCTCGTTCGACAGCGCTAAGGCCTTCTGTAATAATCCGCCCTGCGTGACGGCCAAAAGATTGTCCACCGCCGAGTTTAGCTCCATTACTTTCTGATTGTCCGTTATAATTTCGTCCTCGTCGTCCAAAATCGGTTGAGGTCTTTTGCCTGTAATTCTGTTTTCCAATCCTCTTTAACACCTCGCTTTTTATATAATTTTGTCCAAGCCGTGCCCCACGGACAGGCTTTTTCTTTTCGGGATGCAAATAAGAATAATCTTTTCCGCTCCTCGTTATTTTTACCCCGTAACATTCTTTAAGGTAGGCTTTAAACTCCTGTTCGGTTTTAGATTTTAATGTCCCCTCCTGAATGACCTCTCTGAGTTCTTCCTTCCACGAAGTCCCGCCCTTCAGAATGATATGCTTTTCAGAAGAAGTGCGCTTGTGCCTTGCCACTTTCCGCCAGTCGGTATAACTGAAACCATATTTTTCGCCTATACGGTTTGCCTCGTCTTTCATCCTTCCGTATTCGTCGGAAGTTATATGCAGCTTTCTGCCGGTGACGGGATTTACCGCATTGACAACGATGTGACTATGTACTGTTTTTGTGTCCGTGTGCGTGGCAATCACGCATTCGTGTTCAGGGAACAGGAGTTCAGCCATTTCCTCTGCATAGCGCTGTGCTTGCTGTGGACTTACATTGTCCTGTCTGGCACACGATAATTTGATATGATAGTATTTTCTCTCACCAAATTTTTTTCCTTTGCCAAACAGGTTCTGCGTATCCGTAAACTGCCGCGCATAGTCCTCATCTTCAAAGAGATTGCGCACCGACACCAGCTCTGCCTTATTTTTGTCCGTGATATAAGCGATCACCTTTTTGGGAGTCGCCTTACCCGATGAGCATTTAAAAAGCGGCATTCTTCTCCCCCTATTGCGCTTAAAATGTAAGCGTATAATTTCTTAATCTCCGCAAGCGCCGAAAGCAGCTCTGCCTCAGCCGTCATACCGAAATAATTTGCCTTTGCAAGCTGATTGAGGTTATTGCCCTGCCGCTTCAATTCAGTCAATATCTCACCGACATTAGGAATACTGACGACAGGCTTTCCCGTTATTGCGCGAATGATAAACTCCGTCATGGTAAGCCCGCTCGCTTTGAGTTTTTCATCTATCACTTTTTTCTCTGCCTCCGTTGTTCTGAACGTATAGGCAAAAGGTCTTGTTCTGTCTATAATTCTTCACCTCCCAAAAGAGTACATTGCTTTACGGGGTCTTAGGGGGTTCCCCTAACGAGGCGACTTTTAAGTCGGCGTTTGGCAAGCCAAATGCGTACCTCGCTATCCTCTCAAACAACATTTCCATCACGGTTTTTGCTTGCCGAAAAACAAGGTTTAAATCCCGTATTTTATCGCTTTATCGTTCTGACAACTAAGTTGTTTTGCACGAAAATCGTCGCCTTCCAGCCGTATAACTCTTGTTGACATTTCGTTTACGCGCTCGATAATAGCCTTATCAAGACTGAGCTTACTTGCAAGTTCGTCCATCGCATAATTGCTGCTGAACACCGTCGGCCGATTGGAATTGTACCGTGCATTTATCATCTCAAACAGTTTTTCCTCCGCCCATTTTGCCGCGCTTCGATTGTATTCCCTGCCGATAAACTCCTTGCCGAAATCATCCAGAAAGGCAAAGTCGCAAGTCATAAGTTTGCGCATTATATCGAGTTCTCCCATGCCATCTCTGCTGTATCCTGACCGTATTTCTGAAAGGATCCGTGCAAAGTTCGTGTAGACACAGCGGTACCCTTTACGCAATAACTCATTGCAGATACAAGCCGTTATATAGGTTTTACCTGACGAGTTATCCCCGTAGAAATACAGCCCGATGTTTTCTCTTCTCATGTCGGCAGCATACTCTACATAGCGTTTTGCCCTTGCGTAAGCCGCTCTGTTATGCTCGGTTATAACTGCCGTTGACAGTCGGCAATCCTTATATCTGTCACCCATAAGAGAAAGCCTTTGACGGTCATAAAACTCCTCAAGATTACGGCGTATAGATTCAAGCTCTTTTTCCTTTTCAATCTGTTCACTCTGACACTTACACAGGCAACGTGCGCAGAACGTCTTATCGTCTGAAACATAAACTCGCAAGGTGTGACAACTTTTACATCGCGGAAGTCCGTCCCCGTCCAGATACTCGTCATCTCGCAACGGCAATATAACTTTTTCAAAAAGACTGTTCGCTTTTACTTCATCCATCACTCATCCTCGCGCTTGTATTTGTCTGCATCGATTTCAGGCTTAGGCGGTAACAGAGGATACTTGTTCTGCTCATTTCTCACCCAATTTCTGATTGCCGCCTGCCAGTCCTTCATAGGTGTTTTGCCCACACGCCAACCGTTGCTTTCGTAATAGTCATAAAACCGATGTGCATCCAGCTTAAAGTCATTTTCAGAACAATACGCAACGATTTCATCAATTGTTGGCTTATGAAAACGGATAGCCCTTCTCTCACTAATTGCGGGAGTAACAACTTCTTCTATCTTATCTTCTCTTAATCTATCTTCCTCTATCTTATCTTCGGTTGACATCTGGTTGTCATTCGGTTGACAAGAGGTTAATCTTTGGTTGACATCTGGTTGACAAGCGGTTGACATCTGGTTGCCATAAGCGCAACCTGATGTTACCTTCTCTGCATACGCCCCGTTTTCCTGCAAAATCAGTTGCGCCTTTTCCTCCGTGAACACAGTCGGATGAGAGCGATCGCGCCGCAAGGTATTATGTATTTTCCAATGCCTGATTACCGCTACGCTGTTCTTCAACATGAGGACGAACCTGTTTTCAATGAGCAAATCCAGATCGCTTTCAGCCGCACCGATATAATCTCTGATTCGCTTGGGGTTTCCGACAAAGCCCTCGTCGTCCGCATTTATGACAAGGTGAAAATACAGTGCCTGCGCCGACAACGGCATATCCAGGAAAGCATCTGTATCAAGCACCTTTTTGCTCAGCATACGTTTTTCTGCCATCCGACTATTCCCCCTCTTTTGTTCGCCCTTTTGATAAGTTGTGTTGCCATTCCCGAACATGGATTATATATAGCTACTCGTTCATTGTTTCTATCTAAATTATGTCTCATAAAGTTCCACTCTCTTGTTGCTGTTTTTATACTATCCCTATGGAACAAACACTTTGCAGTTCGTCTTAACGATGTCGGCAATGTCTTTTCCGTACTTGGCATTGAGCTGTGAAAAACTCTGCAACACAAACAGGTATCTGATACCTCTCGAACGGCCGACCGTTACCATGCCCTCGATGTTTTCCATCTTTGGAAGGTTGCCGTACTCGTCCAGGATAAAGTACGCTCTGCGTTTCAAGATCGCCGTGTCCGTCTGCTTTTTACGCAGATTTGCGTTAGCCTTTTCCACAAGTTCCTTATAGGTCTGCGTTAAAAACAGCGTTACGAACCTGTGGCGCGTGAACCTTTCGTCCGGCACGATGACAAACAGTGCGTTCGGGCTTTCATCCATGTTCGCAATGTCGATGTCGTTCTCGCTCGTCATAGACAGAATACCGTCGTCTGCGAGCTGCTGCATATAGCTGTTGACTTCGGAAAGATAGCTCGTTAAAGTCTTGTCGCTCGTGATGAGTACGGTGTTCACAAGTCCCCTGACCTTCGAAAACTCATCTCTACCCTCCAAGAGGTATTGCTTTAATGCCGTCGTGTCCTCCGAGCAGTACTTCGTGATGTTATGGTACACATTGAAGAGCTGTAACTGTTTTTCGTCCATCTTGCCCGAAATGACGTCCTCGCAGAAAGCAAGCACCAGACCGAAGATAAGGTTTCTCGCGCCCTCCTCCCATGTGGGCTGGTCTTTGTTCTGTACGGGGCAGAGCGTGTACACCAAGTCCATCGCGTTCTCGAATATCTCGTCCTTTAATTCCTGTACGCGCGTCCTTGCATCGCCGTGGGATTGGAATACCTCGCCGCAGGCAAGATATTTGTTTCCGTCCTGCTTCATATCAAGCTGCAATTCCCGCACCTGACGGATTCGGCGTATCAGCACCTGCATGGGGTTCCACCGCGCCGACGAGTACGGCTCGCGCAGGTCGAGCGTTGAGATTTTATACCCCTCGCTTTCGAGCTGCTTTGCGTGCTTTTCGTACAGTTCCTTTTTCGGGTCGGCGATGATCATGCTCGGCTTGCCTTTGCTCTTTCCGAGGATTGCGATGTTCTGGTCTACAAAACCCGTTGTCTTGCCGCTGCCCGTCGTGCCGACGATCAGGGCGTGCAGTGCGCTCGTGGAGATGATCTCCAACTCCTTGCCTTTCTTCTCCGCACCGATGACAATTTCGTCGTCGTGTTCGGGCAGTTTCTCCCAAGTCGTGACCGTGAATTCTTTGAGCTTTTTGAGTTTCTTCGTTGTCAGCCACTCGGTATCTTCCAAGTCGTTCTCGTTCAAAGCTATGGTCTGTGCGTCGATACGGTACATCAACAGAAAGGCGACAAGCAGTGCGCCGTTGACGACGCCGACCGTAAGCCAATAGTTTTCGTTCCCGAAGATCCCCGCAAAATCCCGCCCCGCCAATGCAAACAGAAACGCGATCAGCACGCTCACGCACACGGCGATAAACACACCTGCCCCTATCCCACCCTTCCAAGACTTTTTACTTCTCTGTCTTTTGAGTTTCATTCAAGTTTCATTCACCTCCGTTTATTTCGTTTCGCCGTCATTTGCCGCGGCGTTCTCTTTTTCTTTCTCCCGTTTCATTTCCTCCTCTATCTCCTGCAATCTTCGGGTAAAGTCGCGCTCGATATATTCGCTCTCCTGCCCGAACGAACTCAAAAACTTTTTGATCGCCCTACCCGTATTTCTGCGGGAGATACCGAGAGAACGCTTTAAGGCGTTGTCGCTCGCCTTACGCCTGCGCTTGTTCTCGTAGTATTCGGGCTTGATGAATTTCGCAAGACTCAATACGAGATTGCCCTGCCTGCGCTTGTAGTCTGCCTCTATCTCGTCGATAATACGGATATTCTTTTCGTCGATTTTATTGTGGTATTTCGGCAGGACGTTTTCCAACGCTTCGGGGCGGATATTCAGATTGGTGAAAATGTACGGCTTGCCGCAAATGTTGGCGATCTCCCTTTCGCGCCCTGCAAGCGCGCGGTAAAATCTGTCGTTCGCTTGCCGCGCCCTCTTATCCGTTGCGAGCAGCATCTGCACGATTTTATCCACCTGCGCCCTGTACGGCTCCATATCCTTACTGCCGTAAGTAATGCGCCCCGTTTTCGGCAGGTCTTTCGCAAGCGCGAGGATTTTTTTCTTCACGTCCTCAGGCTTGCAGATAAACGCCTTTGCACCGAGCAGTTCTTTTAGTTCCCGTATCGCCGAATCGCGGCTCTTGTACAATACCTCTTTCTTGTCGCTCAAACACAGCCCCAACCGCACGAAAAGTCCGTCTATACTCTTCTTATCTATCTTCCCTCTGCGGCGGTAGCGGAGTTCACCGCTTTTTCCGTCTTTGAATTTCGGCTCTTTCTCCCAAAAGACAAAGTGAATATGTAAATGGTGCGGTCTATCCAAGTGCAATGCGCACATCAGGTCGATATTGTCGGGGCGCAGTTTTGCGTCTTTCAAAAACGACGGGAACGTCCTCTTGATAAGTTCGATGCACTTTTCGGGCGTGTCGATCTTCGGCGACTCCTCCGCATTCAGAGAGATAAAGCCGTGCCAGATTACTCCGCGATTTTCTTTCAGCCGCGCTTTCATCTCGTCTACCTGCTCCTGCGGTATCATTCCCCTATCGTTGAACACGCCCGTGTTCTTTTGCAGATATTCGAGCGCGGTGTGCTTGCCTGTCCGCTTGCCCTCCGTTGTCATGTACTCAAACATATTCTTTTCGCCCGACATATCGTAGAACGCACGTTCGTCCGCGTGTCTTTCCCGCTCCGCTCGCGTGGCGTTTTTCGGCATGCTGTACGGCGTGTATTGGATATTCAGAATAACAGGCTGGTTGCTCATCTGCGCAGATTCCTTATCCCCTCCGCTTCGTACCGTTCGAGGTATTCGGGCGTGTCGCTCATAAGTCCGCTGTCAAACGGCTTGGCATTTTTCGTCTTTTCGATTTCCCGACTTTTCAGGTTGTAGAGCGACGAGAGGATTGATTTGTTGATGGTCACGTTCAGCACCGTCTCTTTGAGCAGGCGCACAGCCACGGCATAGAACTTTTCCTCTTTGCTTCCGTTCTGCTGAGGCGAAGTCAAAGCCGTTCGTTCTTCCTCCGTGACCGTTCCGCCGCATATCTTTTCCATGAGAATCGGCAAGCCGTAGAACAACGCGTCGTTGACGATTTTATTGAAATTCCCGTACTGCGCATCCGTCATCAGCCGATTGATTTTATCCGTCAGGTCGCTGTCCGTAATGCGGATATGCTTTTCTATCCCGACCTTTACGGGTCTTCCTCTCGGCTTTTTCACCTCCTCTGCGCCGCAGGCGCGGCAAAGCGGGTTTCCCGCTTGTGCCGACTCGAAGTCGGGATTTATCCCAACTTCCTTATCCTGCTTGATCTTTTTCGTCAAATCGTCCCACCTCCCGCAGGCGTTCTTTCGCTTAAATCAGCCGCATTTCCATACGGTTTTTCGGGAATGACCTTTGCGATCCGTTCTTTCGCTTTTTCAAGATACCGCGCGTTCAGGTCTATCCCTATGTACTCTCGCCTAAGCCGCTTTGCGACTGCACCCGTCGTGCCGCTGCCAAAGAACGGATCTAAAACCACACCGCCTTCTTTGCTTCCTGCAAGGATGCAAGGCTCAATCAACCGTTCAGGAAACATAGCAAAATGTTCGTTCATTCGGTAAGAATTTGTACTCACCTCCCACACATCTTTGCAACGCCGCATCTTGCGTTTTTCAGCGGTTATCGCTTGCGTATTCATGTCGATACTTTGACCTATCGGCGCATTAGAATACTTTGCCTTACCCGACCTTCCCCTCGTATATCTTGCTTCGGTGACTGCCTTTATCGGCTCTTGAATTGCCTCGTAATCGAAGTAATATCTCGACGATTTCGCGAGCAAAAAGATGTGTTCATAACACTTTGCGGGTCTGTCCTTGACTGCTTCCGGGAGTGCGTTTATCTTATGCCAGATGATGTCTGAGCGAAGATACCAGCCGCGCTCACGGAGCGCAAACGCAAGCATCCACGGTATCCCGATCAGGTCTTTCGGTTTGATGCCGTTCCACTTTTTTGGTACTTCGTAAATACGGCTTTTCATATCGTACAGATTTCTGTTCTTACCGTTGCCCGCGACCTGTATGCTCATGGGACCCTTACCGCTGCCCGCATAGCTGTCGCCGATGTTCAGCCACAGAGTACCGTCATCCGCAAGCACCCGATACACCTCGTCAAAGACTTCCACGAGCCGCCCGACATATTCCCGCGGCGTTGGCTCTATCCCGATCTGCCCCTCCTCGCCGTAGTCGCGCAAGCCGTAATACGGCGGGCTGGTCACGCACATACTCGCGCTGCCCTGCGGCAGAGATTGTAAAACCTCTGCCGCGTCGCCGCATAAAACTTTACTCACCCGCCGCTCCGCTCTTTTCCGCATTTTCCGCGGCGGCAAGTACGCTGCTAAGAATGACGCCGAGTTGACCCACCGTTGCTTTGCGATGTTTTTCTGCTTTGACCTCCGCGCCCTTTGCGCCGTTCAGCGCGTTCTGCTTCGATACGTCGATCTCCCTCTGCATGCTCATAAACACGCCTTTAAGGTATGCATCCTTCGTGAAGAACGGCTTGCCGTCGTACATATACGCGCACATGCCTTTGACGAGTTCTCCCGCCTGCTTGTCCGTAAGCTCTTTGAAAAGGTTGTAGTGTCCTCTCTTGATTTTCAGTTTCAGTTCTTTCATTCTTTATTCTCCTTATTTTGATTTTCAGTTTTTGGCATTTACGCCGTAATGCCCTCTGCTACCTGCATTGGCTGCAACAGGCATTTTCGGCCGTCTGCGCAATTCCGCCATGAATTGCAGTTCTTCCGTCGCCATTTTATCGTAGTAGGCGTTCGGCTTTTCGTCGCGGTACTGCCCCGACGCGCGGAACACGCGCAGGAGCTTTTCTTTATCTGTCGTATGTACCGCAAGCCGCGCCATAAGCGAGCGTTCGTTCTTCTCCTCGCTGCCGAGAACGGCGATACCGTTGAACAGTGCGGAAAACTTTGCGCCCTGCTTCGTCTTGCTCGCGCGTTCGACAAGCTCCCTGTCCTCCATGCGCGTAAGGCTCTCTATCCCCCTCCCCGCCATATCCACGGGCCTTGCCGCAGGGCTTTCCCCGGACATGGTCGCTGCCAATTCACTTGGCGGCAAGAACACTTCGGATTTTTCCTCTTCGATTTCAGAAAGCCGCTCCTCCTTTTTCTCCTGTTCTTCCGCGCGCGCTATACTGCGCGCTTGCAGTTCCTCACGGCTCACTTCCTCGAACGCTTTATCCCGCCAGAACGGCAGCTCCTGCATTTTCCCGAACTCGCTCATCAATGCTTCACGGCTGCGGAACGGATACCCGCTTAGTGCGTACTGCGTCTGACCGTGTTCCGCACACATCTCCACCCTATAAACTGTTTCTCCATACTCGTCCGTATCTTCCACAACGGCAAAGGGTTCGGTCTCCTTTTTGATTTCTTTCTCCTTTGCCATGATAAATTTCGTGATACGCTCCGCATCGGCGATCGCTTTGAACAGGATATTCGGGTCTTCTTTGATCTTACTTTTCCAAGCACCTATGTACGCGCTGTTGTTCTCGATATGCTTTTCTTTGACCTCTACGCCCAAGTCCTGCTCAATGAACATGGACGCGATCTCGGCGCGCAGTTCTTCCTCTGCGTATTCGGGCGTTTTCCTGTCCGTACTCATTACACGGTTCAGCCGCTTTTCGTGCCCCGTACTGTGTCCGATCTCGTGCAATGCCGTAGAATAAAATTCCGGCATATCCACAAAGGCCTCTTTCTTCGGTAAGCGTATCTCATCTGTCTGCGGGGAATAGAACGCCGCACTCCCGCCGTAGCGGATAGGGCTTTCCGTTTCGCTCCAATAGGAGATAAGGTTTTCCGCACGCGCGTTGTACCCGGTCGTATCGTGTTCCCCTTTCTTCTGTTCGGGAATCCCCTCGATGACGTCGCCGTTGAATACGCGGTAGTATTTGCGGAGCGGGTACACGTTTTCGTCCATGTATTCGTTCCGCTCGTCTGCCGTCATGCCGTCCAGCGTATGCCTGTCAAAGGGCTGTTTGGTTTGCTTGTCCCGCAGCTCGAAGTATTCGATTGCCACACCCGCGCCCTTGCCGAGGCTCCGACCTTCTGCGTCCGTTTTGAAGCTCCACCCCTTATCTTCCATCTGTTTGTACGTCAGCCAACGGTTATCCGAATATCCCCGCTCCATTGACGCAAGCATGAGGAATATCCTGTTCACGCCGTTGTACCGCTTACCCGTGATCGCCGATACCGGCGCACCTCCGCCCGACCACCCCTGTTTCCAAAGCCCGACACCGTTTTCCAAGTTTTTGAGAACGGCGTCCACGAGCTGCTTTCTCTGCGGCGTAAGCCTGTCATACGCCGTGCTTTTTTGTTCATCGCTCAAAGCGTATTCTCACCTCCTCTACGCCGATTGGTTTTTCGTCCCATAAATCGCCATCCAAATCGAGCAGCTCGTCCAAACTGTACCCGCTCGGAATGACGATTTCGGTTTTTTCTTTGTTTTTCATTTCTTTCCTCCTGCTTTTATTTTCACAAACTGTTCCGACATTTTACAGCAAATTACTCCAATGAAATACCACAAATTACCGCAACGAAATAGCGCAAATCACCCCAATTTGATTTACTTTTTCTGTGCCTTACGCTATAATATACATAGAGGTTAAACTTATGGAATATAAAAAGCGAATCATAGACACTGAACTTGACTTAAAGTTGGAAGCATTCGGCGCGACCTTGATCGTCGGACCGAAAGGTTGCGGAAAAACCACATCCGCAAAACAAAAAGCCAAAAGCTATGTTGAATTTCAGGACGAGGAGCAGCGAGAAAATCTGCTCGCCGTTGCCGATACCGCCCCGTCCAAACTTTTAATCGGTGATAAGCCGCGCCTCTTTGACGAATGGCAGGACGCGCCGAAACTTTGGGGAGCTATCCGTAAATCCGTTGATGACCTCGGTGAAAACGGATTGTACATTCTTACCGGTTCTTCTTCAAAAGAAGTTACGACTCCTCACACCGGAACTCTCCGCATCAGTAAATTAAAAATGTACCCTATGAGCCTTTACGAGAGTGAGGAATCCAACGGCTCGGTTTCACTTTCGAGACTTTTCGATCATCCGGAAAATTTTGACGGCTGTATTTCCGATCTTTCTATTGATGAACTGATTTTTGCTATCTGTCGCGGCGGGTGGCCGCATAGCCTTTCAAACAAAACCGACCGTGCAAAATTGGAAGTCGCCAAAGACCTATACAGGCAAACCTACTCTACAGACATCAGTAACATCGACAATACAAAGCGCAATCCACGCTGGGCACAAGAGATTCTACGCTCTTACAGCCGTAATATCTGTACGCTTGCCGAAAGCAACACAATTTTCGGCGATGTAAAAAGTAATTTCGATATAAGCCAAAATACTTTCTATGACTATGTACAGGCATTAGAAAAGCTTTATATAGTCGAAGACATCGACGCATGGTGCCCCGCTATCCGCTCAAAAACCGCAATCCGCTCTTCCAAAAAACGCAACCTGATTGATCCGTCCATTGCCGTCGCCGCTATGGGTTTATCCCCGCAATACTTCAATACCGATTTCAAGACGCTGGGATTTCTGTTTGAATCGTTGTGTATCCGAGATCTGAAAATCTATTCGTCTGCCTTCGACGGCGACATGTGCTATTACCGCGACCGCTATGGCTTGGAAGCCGACGGAGTCCTCCGCCTGAACGACGGAAGATATGCGTTGGTCGAATTTAAGCTCGGCGCAAAACAGATCGAAGAAGGCGCAAAACATTTACTTGAAATCGAACGACTCATCGACCAATATAATCAGAAAGAAAAGCAATGCCCCTTACGCCTTCCCGACCTGAAAATCATCATTACAGGTACGGAATTTGGATACAAGCGTCCTGACGGAGTATTTGTTATTCCGATTGGTTGTCTGAAAGATTGAAACTTGTCTGCATAATCGTAATTATGCAAAACTAAATTCTGTTTTTTCATTCCCCGCGGTTGCCGTTTGGCAGCCGCTTTTTTATGCCTTGCTGTTTCCGCTGTTTGCCGATTTCGGCGCAGACGTGCTTGCCTTTGGCGGGGTATAGTGCGGCGTATCTTTCGCCGCCTTTATCGCCGTGTACTCGTAGTAGCTTGCAGGCTTTTCGGGGCGGTACAGTCCGCTCGTCGCAAAGATGCGCGTCATCTGCTCGATATTCCCGCCGCTGTAAAAGGCGAGATAGTTCATAAGCGACATATCCGAATTGGAATGATTGTGTCGTAAATCCTCGCCGTTATACAGCCGTTTCACCGTATCGCCGTTCTTTGCGGAGAACGCCTTTTCGAGAAGCTCGTGATCTTCCATCTGCGAAAGCCCCGCGACGCCCTTGCCCGTATTTTTCCATTCCTGCCGCCTTTCGAGCTTGCGGGAAAGAAGCGATTTCATTTCAGGAGTATCAAAACTTGCAAGCCGCGAATATCCCGCGCCGTCGCCCGTCATGGCAATGAACTGACCGCCCTGATAATATTCCATATCCCCGTCCTTGGAAAACGAACGCAGGTCCTCGCCTTTGGTCGTGCCGAAGATATGCAGCCCCTTTCCGCTGACGGAAGATTCGATGTACGTCTTTCCGCACTTGGAAAGCACCTCGTCCGCAAGCGCGGAGCGTTTTCCGTCCTCGCCGATACAGCGGTCGAGGTCGATACAGGCAATGCCGTCCGTTCCGTCCAATGCATAGGCAAGCGCAACGCCGCCGTGCGTTTTTGCATATTCGCAAGCTGAATCGAAGTCCGTCCATGTTTCGGGATTATCGCTCTCGGCAAACTTGCCCGTATGCGCATCGATCAGGAATTTATCCAACTTGTTCTTTTCCTCGTTTTTGCGCGTTCGCACCACTACCCAGTTGGGTTTATTGCACATCTCGTCGGGCAGGCTCTCGCGGAGCTGTTTTTCGACTTTCTCGAACTGCTTTCTCGCTTCCTCGCTCGGCTTGCGGTAGATACTCTCGTAGTCCTCGTCCGTCTTTCCGTCCAACGTAGCCGCGAGCTGCTCCGCAGTAAGGTCGAGCGTGTCGTCCTCCCCGCTCATTTTCAGATGCACCTCGAACGTTTCGGGCAAGCGCAGTTTAAGCCCGTCGTCGCTCTTTCTGACCATGCCGCTCGGTATGTAATAGACGTATCCTTCATATTCGCCGCGCGGCATTTTGAACAGCGTGCTCTTTTCATAGTTGGCGATCACGGCGTTCTCGTTCATAGGGATTTCATGCCATTCATCCCCGCCCAACTGCTGACGGTACTCATCCATAAGAGCAGGCTCGCGCTTATACTCTTCCGCCGTCGTTTGCCCGAGAAGCTCCGAAAAGTCCTGCGCCGTGATTTTGACTTCCTCGTCGTCTTTGCGAAGCGTCACGATAAAATCCTCGGCAAGCCTTGCGACCGCTGCGCTGTCATTCTCTTCGCTTTCGTGTAATACCGAATTGGGCAGATAGTAGATATACCCCTCATATTCCGAGCCGTTCGGCGCGCGGAATAAAGAAGATTTTTCATAGTCTTTGATCATCGCTTCCTGCGGGATATTTACCTCAATACGCGGCTTTCCCTCCCGTACATAATCCTTATCCGACGTATGATTGACAAGCTCGGAGAACTCCTGCGCCGTCAGCTCCGCCTCGTCTCCGTCACGGTTGCGAAGATGCACCATCTCGCCCTCCGAAAGAAGCAGCTTATAGCACACCTCGCGCGAATCGCTCTGCATGTCCACGAGCTGGCGGCTCTCTTTGATTCGGTTGTTGTAAATATAATAGGTATAGTCCGCGTATTCACGGTTGCTCGCAGGCATACGCATGAGCGAGGACTTTTCGTAAGTCCTGATAAGCGCGTCCTTGGATACGAACACCTCGTACCACTTTTCGGGCGGTTCCACGTCCTTGCCGTAGTATTTCTCGCGGTACTCGTTTGCCGATTTTTCGTCTTTGAAATCGTACACGCCCTGCGCCCACGTCCCGTCGCCCGTTTCATAGCCGATGGCGACGGTAAAATCCTTCTTCCGCTGCACGACCGCGATATTTCTGCCGTTCTTGTCCTGCGCGATGCTCATGACCTTATACCCTCGCGCCGTTTCTTTCAGATATTTGTTTTCTGCCAAATCTTTTTCCTCCTCCTGCTGTTCCGCGTTGATCGGCGAGGCAGCCATTACATTTTGTTGCTCTTGTTCGTTCAGCCTCATGATCTTCACCATGCCGTCGATGATAGCCGGGTGCGAATGAAGGCAACAGTTCATGCGCTCGCTCTCACTCTCGGAAATGGGGATATTCTCTGCCCACTCCCTGTTTTTAGGGCTGTATCTCCCATCCCATGCGTTCTCCCGTATGGTCGTTGCAAGGATATAGCTGACGCGCGCGCGGCCGTATTTCTCGATGATGTCTTTCTCAAAACCCTTTTTTAAGTGCATACCGTCAAAGTTTTTGGAAATAGCGTCGTCTATCTCCTTTCGGCACGCTTCGCTCAGTTCTCTGGAACTGCGAAACACCTCCAACTCCCCATGCTCCCGCGCATACCCTGCCGTTTTTAGATACAGCGGCGCATCCGCATACAATGCTGTCTTATGATAATGCTCGCAAAAATCGCGGATAAAGTCCGCCGTATCGCTGTAACTATCGACGCTTGCATACTCGTTATGGATAAAGTCATCATAGAGCGATGTAAGGATACTTCCTCTATCCTGATACAGCGCCTTATAATACTCTTTATCAATGTAGTCATTCAGAACGCCTTCTTCGATAACTTCTTTGAGTTCGGTCATTACATGGATCTTATAATGCTCACGGAAAATCTCCTCAGGTTTTTGGGAAAGCATCTCCGCCTTATAGACCGCAAACTCCGTATTCACGCTCTTTATGACCTCGGCTTCGTAGTCAATTTCTTTGCGATTGAAATTGTCCTTGACAGAGTTCATAACGCTTACCTTTTCGTTGAAATACACTCGTGCTTCCTGCTCGTCGTAGAAGGTACGGAACACATTCGGATCGAACTCCATGGGACTGATTTCAAGCTCTTCAAGATTTGTTACATCCCCGACTTTCAATTCGCGTTTGCCCGCGATGCCAGAACGGTTGATGACATACCAACGCTCCAACTCTTCGTTTTTCAAGAGTTTTACGCCCGTTATATGATTGTTTAAGTTCAAAGGCAAATCGGGCTGAACGGCAAGCACCGTAAGCTCGTCGTCCATCGCAGGCAAATCGAGCGGGTTATCCTCGTACAGCGGGGCTTCTTGCGCTTCGTTATTTGCTTGCCCCGAAAGCATTTCCCGCGCCAAAGTCTGCATAGCGGGATCGGAGAGTCTATCTGCGATTGCCCTCGGCACATCGGTCTCTGTCCAGCCGTATTCAGGCAACGCATCGCTCCATATCCGCGACGAAAACTCGTCTAAAAGTTCCGACACATACGCAGACAACACACTCGATGCGGGTCTTTCTTTATTTGTAAGATACTTTTCCAACGCCGCACGCTCCTTAAAATTTGTTTCGGAGAAACTGATCGTAAAGCCTTCGTCCACGTAGCTCATATCCTCATTTACGACTTTGCTCGCCGCATCGCAAAACTCTTTCCGCGCCCATAGATATTGCGCGCTTTTTTCGTTTTTCAGGTAATTATTCCAAACGGGTTTTTCTATGCCGTAAAATACACGCTCGTGCGGGTTCAGATCGCCGTACCGCGTTACAAGCTCGTCCGTATCGTTCGGGGCGAGTTTATGTACCTCAAGCCCCGTCGCCCAAAGTCTGTACGCCGCTCTTCTGCGCATAGGCAACACCCCGTCCCAAGTATAGCCGTAGGCGTGCATATCCTCTTGCGTTACGGAATAATCGGGCAGCAAGTCTACCTGCATCGCCGCTATTTTATCTTCTTCGTCTATCATGTTTCCTGCCTCCTTCAAGTTTCTGTCTATGCCGGGCAACGCTCTGTAAAGTCCGTCCTCTTCACTCTCCCCGTCCCCGTCGTCTATGATGACCTCCTCACGTTTGTTGAGGTCGAGTTCTGCATTGAGCTGCGATTGTTCCGCCAACAGCTCTTTCAGTTCCTCCGTCTTATCGAACGGCTTTTCCGCCTGTTCTTTGGCGATGGCAAGGTCGCTTTTCAACTGCTCCAACCGCTTTTTCAGCCGTTCCTCGCGGGCGGGCAGATCCGTGAGAAAATTTTCCAACCTCGTGAGATTGCCGCTCGCGCTCTCGCCGATTGAAACCGTGTATTGCCCCTCCGCGGCAAGCGTTATATCCCGCTCGTTTGCCATAAAGCGCATGGGGTTCATACTCATCTTAAAGCCGCAGTACTCCGCAACGGGCGTTCCGACCTTTCCCGAATACAGCGCGTCCATCAGGGCTTTTCCGCCCTCCTTCCTGTCCGTATAAACCGTTCCGTTTACGCTGATCACAAACGCTTCGGGGTCTGCAAGGCGGCTCGTTTCGAGCATTCCGATGTCCTTTCCCACTCTTTCGATCAAAAGCTCCTGCTTGCGTATTTCTTCGGGGAAGGTCTTGTATATCTTGTCCTGCAATTCGTACAGGTTCTTTCTGTACTGTCCCTCCAACACGCGCAGCCGCGCGATCTCCGTATCCACCTCCATTTTCCGCTTTATCTTCGGGTTCGCCGCCGTGATCGCTTTGATTTCCGCATAGGAGAGCGTCGTTTCGTCGATGTCCTCGGCTTCGCGCACCGTCAAATCGCCCTTATTGATCTGCGAGATAAACCGCTGCTTATTCTCCAAAATCTGATAGGAATAGCTGTCGAACGTGCGCTCTGTAACATAGGTAAAAATCCGCACTTTTTCATTGGTATTGCCCTGACGGATAATGCGCCCCTCTCTCTGTTCCATATCGCTGGGGCGGTAGGGCGTATCCAAATGGTGCAATGCTACAAGCCGCTTCTGCACGTTCGTTCCCGCGCCGCACTTTTCCGTGCTGCCGACAAGAATGCGCACCGCGCCCGAATTGACTTTATCGAAGAGCGCCTGCTTCTGTTCGTCCGTGTTCGCTTCGTGGATATACGCTATCTCCTGTTCGGGGATACCCCTTTGCACGAGCTTGTATTTCAGGTCGTTGTAGGCGTCGAAGTCCGTGCCGTAGCCGTAGTCCTCAAACCGTGCCTTCGGCGTGGACAAATCGCAGAACACGATCTGCGTTCCCTTGATCTCCTGCGTGTCCGTCCATATCTCATGGATGCGCTGCGCGCACTCGTTGAGTTTGCTCCCCGCCTCGTCCCTCGATTCGGGGACAAAGCAGCGCGGATCTAACGCGAGCTTTTTGCCGTCCGACGTGACTTTGAGCATATTGTCGATATGCGGGTCAACTCTTCCGCCGTAGATTTTATCCGCACGCGCGGAGATCTCTTCCGCAAGCTCTATCACCGTATCCGAGGGTTTGAGATCGACGACCACGCGCTCCGCTGCGGGAACATTGAGCTTGACCATGTCCGCGGTCTGCACGTCCGCAAAGGAGCGGTACATCGTCAGAAGTTCAGGGAGATTGGTGAACTTTGCAAACCTCGTCCGCGCCCTGTATCCCTGTCCGCTCGGCGTAAGCTCCATGCTCGTGAGCGTTTCGCCGAAGTCTGCCGCCCAACCGTCGAAGAAGGTTATACCCAAATCTTTCAATACGGACGGCTGCAAGTAGGTCTGCATGGTGTACATCTCCGTCATACTGTTGGAGATAGGCGTACCCGTCGCAAACACAATGCCCCTGTCGCTGCCGTGTAGCTCCTGAAGATATTCGCACTTTAATTTCAAATCGCTCGCGCGTTGGCTCGCCGCCGTGGAGATGCCCGCCACGTTGTTCATCTTCGTGAAGAGGAACAAATTTTTGTACGCGTGCGCTTCGTCCACGAACAGATAATCCACGCCCAAGTCCTCGAATTTGAGTACGCCGTCTTTATTGCTGTCTGCCATCAGCTTTTTCAGCTGCGCGTTCTTCGTCTTTTTGATGCGTTCCAGATTCTTGACCGCGCCGCGCGGCATTCCGTTTTCTTCCCACTGCTTCTCGATGGTTGCTTCGACCGCGGCAATTTCTTCGTGCAGCTTTCGTATCTGCCGCTCCGTGGAGATGGGGATCTTTGCAAAGGAACTCTGCGCGATGATGATACCGTCCCAATCGCCCAAAGCGACTTTGCCGACAAACCTCTTTCGGTTGTCCTTTTCCAAGTCCTCTTTTGTCGCCACGAGAATGTGCGCGTTCGGGTAGAGCTTGCGCCATTCCCCCGCCCACTGCTGCACGAGGTGGTTCGGCACCGTGACCATAGCCTTTTTGCAAAGTCCCAACTGCCGCATCTTCATGATGGACGCTATAATCGTAAAAGTCTTGCCCGCGCCTACCACATGGTGTAAAAGCGTGCTTTTATCGCTCGTGATGATGCGGTGAACGGCGTTCTTCTGATGCGGTTTCAATTCTACCGCGGGGTTCATTTCGGGGAATTTAAGATAGCTGCCGTCGTAGCTCGGCAGGCGCATCCGGTTGAACAGCCTGTTATATGTACTCTCCAATTCCTCTCTGCGGTCGGGGTTTTTGAAGATCCATTCCGCGAACGCTTCTTTGATCCTGTTCTGCTTTTCCCTCGCCGCGATCGTTTCCGCCTGATTGACGACGCGCTTTTCCTTGCCGTCCTCTTCGATCGTGTCATAAATCGTGGTTGCACGAAGATTCATGGCATCAATAAACAGCCTGTATGCGGGCGCTCGCTTGGTGCCGAACACCTCCGTTTGCTTCATTCGCGTGTACGTTCGCACCGTGTCATTTTGGTCTAACCGCCACGAAGAGTCGTGCGGGTTGTAGAACAGCTCCACGTCCTCTTCCAGATACCGGAACACGCCGACAAGTTCGCAGTAGAATTGCTTGTAGTATCTCTTATCCACCCAAGTCGCGCCGAGGCGCACGGCGATCTCGCTCGCCGTCAGCGGCACAGGCTGCACTTTTTCGAGCGCGGCGGCATTCCTTTGGTATTCGGGGTTTTCTGCCGCAACTGCCCGCGCACGTTCCAGTTTCGTTACGACCTGCCCCGAAAGGTATTCCTCCGCCGTTACAAAGCCCGAATATTTATCCTCCGCATTGACCTGTTCGGGGTCGCGGAACACCGCGTCGCCGAGTTCAAAAAGAACGCCGTCGTAGTCCTTGCCCGTCAGTTCCTCGATATACGCTATATCCACCCTGCCGCGCTCGTTCTTGGAAATCTGCAACGCTTCGAACGGGTCGTCCGTGCTTGTCGGCACGACATACGGGCGGATGGTTCGGCAGAAGAAAATATCTGCCTTAGAGATCGTTTTCGTCTCTTCATTGATGTTTTCCGCCGCCAACAGCAGCGCGCTGTCGCCGTCCTCTTTGAACAGCTTGCTGTTCGTCTGGCTGTTCAGGTTGCCGTATCTCTTTACGAACAGATCGTATTGCGCGTTGAGCTTTTTCTGTTCGTTCTCTAAAACTTCGTCCGAACAGCCCGCGATCTGAATATCGAGGATATGGTGCAGCTCCTCGCGGAGCGCGATCATGCCCTGTATCCGCTGATAAGCGTCCTTCGGGCTTTTCGGGATAGCCTGTTCGACCATCTCGTCCCCGACGCGCATATACAGCCTGCCGTTTTCGGCTTTGTAGCAGAGCGGCTTTACGCTGTAATCTACCTCCGTCGTCTGCTCTTCCGTCGGAGATGTTTCGGGATTTTGATAGAAGCTCTGTGGCAAGTTTTGAATAGCTTCGGCGAGCGCTTCTTTTAAGTCCCTGCCGTCCGGCTTGCCCGTCGTGTCTATGCCGCCGTATAAACCGTGTTCCTCCGCCAATGTTCCGAGGATCATTTCGGGATGAGAGAGAAAGTATCGGTTTATCTCGTACCCCTCTGCCGTCTTGCCCGTAGCAAGCCACGTTTCGGCTGACAGGTCGGTTATCTTCTCCTCGCGCTTGCGAAAAAACAGAATGTCCGCCACCGCCTCCGTTCCCGCCG
>OKWJ01000945.1_pt1 | contig 26269 bp, 28 predicted proteins | sample 1607121 | NCBI WGS metagenome assembly OKWJ01 (sample SAMN04414080, study PRJEB24778) | human gut metagenome | material: faecal | host: Homo sapiens | reverse complement strand
TATAAGCGTGGGTTCATCATATTTGGTGTGGTATCTTTAACTATGGGAAACTCCATTCTCCCACCGGGATACCGCTTTGTTGGTCACCCCTAACATCCTTCCCAGTTCACTCTGGGTATAATTTTTGCATTGTCTGGCTTCCCGGATCAGATTGCCAGTTTTCTTTTTATCCATACTAATCCCTATACCTTTCTGTACTCTGCAAACTCTCAAGTGCTTTAGCACCGTATGCCGGCCGATCTGTACCCTTATGGTAACAATCCTTTGGAAAATGCGCAATCCATTGTAACGAGACTGCCTGTTTTCCGTGATTTTTGCGCAAAAAATTCCCCTCGGCGAGAGGGGAGTGTACCGAGGGGGATAGAGAGAAAAGTATTTTTGAAAGAGGCGGGTTCCTTTTTCAGTTATTATAATAGCGTAATTTATTTATATTTTCTGCTGTTTTTATAGCTTGTTCGTGTTGAAAATACTGTTTTTTTGTGGTATTCTGACTGTATCAATGTCAGTAGATTTAAACAGTGAAGGAGCAGCTATGGATATCACAACTAAAAAAGGCAGACGCGGCAGAAAGGATATTGACCGGATCATCGTGGAAAAAGGCCGCAGAGGTGATTTTTCTCCCCTGCAGCCCGATCATTATCACAGCTTTTATGAAATATTCTATCTTTGGTCCGGCAGCTGCCGTTTCCTGTTAAAAGATACCGTCTATCAGATGGAAGCCGGAGATCTGGTCTTCATCGCTCCGGGAGAATTGCATCACTCCCTGTATTCCGCCGGAGAGATCTGTGAGATTGTGATGATCTATTTCAAGGAAGAATATCTGCATCTGTCAGATCTGTCCGCCGAGGATACCGACCGGCCGGCCCTTCATTCCTTCATGGGCAGCGTTCCCGCGGTATACCAGGAGGCGCTGCACTCCCTGCTGACCCGGATGCTCACCGAGAATTCCCGGTTCGACCGCTACTCCGAGCATTTTGAGCGTTGCTATCTGGAAGAACTTCTGCTCATGCTGATGCGGCATTCTGTCATGAATGAGAAGGAACCGGATCTTCTGAACTCCCGGGATGCTGACATCCTGCGTGCCACAAAATACATTTACAACAACTTCCGCAAGCCCCTGACACTGGAAGAGGTCTCCTCCGTGGCTTCCTTAAGCCCCACTTACTTCAGCAAGAAATTCAAATTGATCACCGGCATGGGCTTCAAGGAATATTTAAATTACGTACGATTAAAGCATGCCCAGACGGCTCTGCTCACCTCCGACAGCTCCATTACGGATATTGCTCTGGAGTATGGCTTCAACGACAGCAACTATTTCAAGGATCTGTTTAAAAAAGTTTACGGAAAATCTCCTCGGGAATATCGGAAAAATCCGGATTGACGCCAGATCTACCGTGCGTCTTCCTCAAGGAATCTTCTCCAGAAGTCCTCTTCCTCTGCATGCGGAACTTCTTCCCCCTCTGCGAAGCTCTGTAAATAATTTAGCACCTTCTGGTACTGGGAAGGATCCGTAAATTCCATACGCCACAGATCCTCTCCTTCCTGTCCTTCGGTGAATTTCTTACACCAGATGCCATCTTCGCTAAAGCAGGTGATATACCAGGTCTTAGGGTCACTGCCCTCTTCCGTGGTTTTCACACTCTGGGCCAGGATACTATCCACCTCATCCGGCTCTTCTGCTGTCTCCGACATACCTGTCAGTTTCTCTTCCAGCCGTTCTACCTTTTCCTTTTCGATTTTTTCCTCCAGTGCCGCCCGAATGGCATCCTGCACACTGTCGAATTTCTCTAAGAAATGATCCCACTCCTTGATCGTAAATTCTTGATTGCCGATCTGGAACTTGGTATCCGTGTCTCCGTTCTGAAGCTTGTCGTAGATCTCCTGCATCTTCTCTTTGATCTGTGCCATGAGACTTAAATCCTCTTTTTCCGGCTCTCCTGCCGTCCCGGAAGGATCCGTTCCCGCTGCCTTGTCCGTGTCGGCGGTCTCCGATGCTTCCTCACTGTTATCCACATCATCGCCGTTCTCCATGTCATCCAGTTCTTTCTTCATCTGCTGGATCTTGTTATCCTTTGCCAGCGCCTCCAGGATCCGTTTCACATCCTCCGGGCTGAACATGCCGATGGCCCTGGACAGATCATCAATGTTGTCCCGGTTCACCAGCAGACTTCCGCCGCCGGACAACGGAATGTTGATACAGTTTTTCTCATTCGAAGTATCCCCCAGAGTCAGACGGTTATGATCATAGTCACAGACAAAGACCACACCTTCATATTCGATAACACCGTTCTCCGCCATCTCCCCATAAGGCACCTTATCCTTGCCCTCAATATGCCGGGTCAGCTGTACGCCACGGGTCACCGGGGTCTTCACGGTGTTATCTTCTTTTGCCAATCCCTCAATGCTCTCCGCGAAACGGGATTCTGCCGTCTCCGTCGCACTTCCCTGCGCACTCTGTACATCCCCTGCCTTTACTCGCTTCTGTGCCTCATACACAAATGTCCTTCCGTAGCCGATTCCTGTTATTGCCATAGTACTCTCCCTCTCTGAGCAGTGATTGCTGCCCTGTCGCAATGACCGGCAAATCTTCATGCAGGCATGCGATGTTCTCGCTTCACGCAAAAACGGATGGTCGCCTCACATGAGGCAGCCATCCGTAGCTATTTATCCATCCATGGTGTCTGTATTTTCCTATATAAGAATATCGGAAATTCTCAGAAAATCCTTAGCTATCATTCGAAAATTTTTAAAGAAGAAAGATCCAACGTCATGTCTTTGGTTGTACGATCCCGGCCAAGCTGCAGGAATACATACTCTGCCAAACCGCATTTCACATGATAGGCTGCCCCCACAATGCAGGAAAAAGTGATCGTCACGAATATCACTCCTCCCAGAATCTGCGACCGTTCAAAGGTATAGACCGCCAGAGCAAAATAGCCGCCAGTTCTTCGAGTGGGTGGAGGAAGGGCCTTCCACTTATGCGGACCGCAAGTCCATGTTCGAAGCCCGCAAGGCCGCAGTGGAAGAAGAAATGAAACAGCTGGAAAAGACTCTGGATATGCTGAAATTCAAATGCTGGTACTATGAGAAAGCTATGGAAGACGGCAACGAAGACGGGATCCATGCCATGCTTCCCGATAATCTTCCCCCTGAGATCCAGCCCATCTACGACAACAGCCACGACAGATAATGTCTTACAGTTTTCCACCGTATACGGGGAATCCGCTGTTAGCGCCATAGCTTTCAATATGCTTGATGTTCTTCAAGACTTCCATATCCTCTGCGCTGATCTCAAAGTCTACCTCAGCATTGGTCTTCATATGCTCGGGATTGCCGGTCTTGGGCAGAGAGATGGTGCCTAACTGCAAAGTATACCGGATGCACAGCTGCGGTACGGAAACAACGTATTTTTCTGCCATGGCCTGAATCTCGGGCTGATGCAGGATCTCTCCGTGGGCAATAGGGGAATAAGCCTCTACTGCAATGCCGTTCTTCTGGCAGTACTCTACCAGTTCCAACGGAGTGTTGCTGATATGGCACAGGATCTGGTTAACCATCGGTTTGATCTCAGCGGTCTCCAGCAGGCTCTCAATGTCTCCCACCTGGAAATTGGAAATACCGATTGCTTTCAGCTTTCCGGCCTTATAAGCGTCCTCCAGTGCTCTCCAGGCTGCTCTGTTGCCTTCCACATAACGGTTCTCACTCTGGTTGACTTCCACCCAGGGCTGGGGAGAGTGAATGATCATCATATCCAGATAATCCAGTCCCATTTTTGCCAGGGTCTCGTCGATGCTTTCGGCTGCGGATTCGTAAGTCTTGTGCTCTGCTGCCACCTTGGATACCACGAACAGTTCCTCTCTGGGTACGCCACAGGTTCTCACACCTTCTCCCACACCACGCTCGTTGCCGTAGGCCTGTGCGGTATCGATATGACGGTAGCCCAGTGCCACTGCTGCCTTTACTGCCTCTGCCGCCTGGTCATCGGGAATAAACCAGGTTCCCAGTCCCAGTTGCTGGATCTTCACACCATTATTTAAAGTCAAAGTATTCTGATACATTTTGCTTCTCCTTTCAAAACTTATGCTTCGTTCCTTATTTTTACCTTTTTTTCCGTTAGAAACGTTTCTGACGGGATGATTTTATCATAATATCTAAAGCTAACTTTAGGTCAATAGGGGTTTTGAGAAAAATTTTCTCTTGCGGCATCTTTTCCTATATGTTATACTGGGAAAAATCAGAAACGAAATACAGATCAGGTAACTATGTCAGCGTGGACATCTTCGGGTGTCTGCGCTTTTTCTTTTACCTGAAAACAAAGGAGGAAAATGTATATGGTAGAGTTCATTACGAATGTGAACAGTGCCGTCAATGGATTCGTATGGGGTGTCCCCATGCTGGTACTGCTGGTAGGTACCGGTATTCTGATGACGATCCTGACGAAATTTTTCCAGTTATCCCATCTGGGACACTGGTTCAAAAACACGGTGGGCGGCATCTTTCACGATGAGCATGTAACGAAACATACGGAGGCCGGAGATCAGTCCATTTCCCAGTTCCAGTCGCTGTGCACCGCACTGGCGGCTACCATCGGCACCGGTAATATCGTCGGTGTGGCAAGTGCACTGGTCGCCGGCGGTCCCGGCGCCATCTTCTGGATGTGGGTCGTGGCTTTCTTTGGCATGATGACCAACTACTCGGAAAATGTGCTGGGTATCTACTACCGCCGCCGGAACTCCAAAGGTGAGTGGAGTGGCGGTGCCATGTACTACTTAAAGGACGGTCTCGGCTCCTATAAGGGCTGCAAACAGATCGGTGCCGTACTGGCCGTGCTGTTCTCTGCTTTCTGTCTGTTAGCCTCCTTTGGTATCGGCAACATGAGTCAGGTCAATTCGATTGCTGCGAACATGACTTCTGCCTTTTCCATTCCCGCCACCGCCACCGGCATTGTTCTGTTGATCATCGGTGCTCTGGTCATTGTCGGCGGATTAAAAAGAATCGCCGCTGTCACCGAGAAGCTGGTTCCTTTCATGGCAATTGCTTATGTCATCGGTGCACTGGTAATCTTTTTTGCAAATATCAGTCACGTGGGTGCCGTATTCACCGCTATTTTCAAAGGTGCATTCGGTCTGCGCGCCGTGGGCGGCGGTATCGTAGGCTCCGGAGTGAAGCTGGCTCTGACCTGGGGCATGAAGCGCGGCGTGTTCTCCAACGAAGCCGGCCTTGGTTCCTCCGTTATGGTACATTCCAGTTCCAATGTAAAAGAACCCGTGCGTCAGGGTATGTGGGGCATCTTCGAAGTCTTCGCTGACACCATGGTCGTATGTACATTGACAGCTTTCGCAGTTCTGTCCTCCGGACTGATCGACCTGGATACCGGTGCCGTACTGGTGGATGTGTCCGGTTCCGCTCTGGTGGGCCAGGCTTTTGCTACCGTATTCGGCAGCTTCGGTCCTGCCTTCATCGCCATTGCGATCCTACTGTTCGCCTTCTCTACTGTACTGGGCTGGAGTCACTACGGATCCAAGGCATGTGAATATTTATTCGGTACGAAATCCACCATTGTCTACAAGATTGCATTCGTACTGATGATCTTCATCGGCTGCACCATGAACTTAGGTCTTGCCTGGGATCTGTCCGATACCTTCAACGGTCTGATGGCGATCCCCAACCTGATCGGTGTCATAGCCCTGTCTCCCGTAGTAATGAAGATTACAAAAAATTACGTGGCACGTATCATTAAAAAAGAAGACGTAAAGCCCATGTTATCTGTCTTCCCCGAGATTCAGGAGGAGCAGGAAAAGGCTATGTAATTAAATTCAGGATCACACTTCTTCTCTGGTAATATTCTTCGCCCATTTGCCCTCGCGGTAATGCTTAATGACCCAGGGCCATTTGACGAATTCATCGGTGCATAACAGGAAATAGACCCACAGCACCGGGAGTTTCAGTACAAATGCGGCGAAGAATCCCAGAGGGATCGCATAACACCACATATCGATCGTATCGCAGATCAGTCCGAACTTCGTATCTCCGCCGGCACGGAATACTCCGGCGATCAGCGCCGTATTCACGGCAGCGCCCATAATATAATAAGTATTGATGAGCAGCATATATTTCAGATAATGCATGGCAGTTTCATTCAATGTAGCAAATCGTAACACAAAGGGTGTAATTGCCAGTACGATCAGGCCGCCTATAGCTCCGGCGATTACCGTCATCTTCAACATCCGGGAAGCGTAACTCTTCGACTTCTCCAGATTGCCTTGTCCCATAATATTTCCCAGCAATATGCTACCTGCACTGGCAATGGCAAAACAGAACACCGTACCGATATTGCGCACTACGACGACCAGTGAATTAGCAGCCACCGCATCTGTTCCCAGATGCCCAAGGATCACGGAATACATGGAAAACGCCACGCTCCAGGACACATCGTTTCCCAGTGCAGGCAGAGACAGACGCATGAAATCTTGTGTCAGCACCTTACTGTGAACGAACAGGTACTTCGGATGCAGTTTTACATTCTTGCTCAAGAAAGATACAATGAAACATGCCACCAGTTCCACCAGTCGGGACAGGGCTGTGGCAATGGCGACACCGGTAGCTCCCAGCTTCGGCATGCCGAACAGTCCGAAGATAAATGTGGCATTCAGAATGACATTCAATACGAAAGCCAGCATATTCAACGCCATACTGACCGTCACACGACCTACGCTTCGCAGGATGGAAAGATATACTTCCGTGATGCCCCAGCACAGGTATGTGATACCCATGATCCGCAGATAGGAAGCACCGATGGTGATCAGCTCCACATCCGAAGTAAACAGAAGCATCATCTTTTGAGGAAGGAAAAATGCAATCAGCGCAACAATACCTGAGATTGCCATAGAAAAGCGGAGTGTGATTCCTTCTACAGTATGAATTGCTTCCAGGTTCCCCTTTCCATAATATTGGGCGCACAAGAGAGTGGCTCCCGTCCCCAGTCCGTAATATACCATAAACAGGACATTCGAAAAATTTGACGCCAGGGATACTGCGGATATTGCGGACTGTCCCACATAGTTTAACATAATGACATCCGCGGAATTCACCGCTGCACTGAGCAGATTCTGTATAATGATCGGGATGGTCAGTTTGAACATCTGTCTGTAAAAATCGTCTTTTTTCATTGCTGTTATCTGCATGGTATTCCTCACATTTTCTGTTTTATTTTTGTTCCTTACATACCTGATTTCGTTTTTTAGTTTCTACGCATGTGTTTTCTCTGCCGGCATACATACCTAATTTCCTTTTTCGCTTTCTACGCATGTGTTTTTCCTGCTGACATACATACCTGATTTCGTTTTTCGTTTCCTACGCATGTGTTTCTTTGACAATTATACATACTCAAATCTTTTTTTCAAGCTTTATGCATGTATTTCATAACATTATTATCTTAATTAATAATAAAAAATCCGGGAATTGAACCATCCCGGATTTTTGAAGCTTTGTATTGTCTGCAAGCAGTCTCGCTGACTTTATGCTATGATTATTTCATATACGATTTTTTCCTGCTTCGCACTCTCAAATTACCACTTCCAGCCGGCAGCCTCCATCTGAGTGGCTTTCATATGCCGGTAGATACCGTCTTTTGTTTCCAGTTCGGCAGGCGTTCCCTGCTCTGCCACCACGCCATCCTTCAATACAATAATCTTGTCTGCGTCCGCCACGGTACGCATGCGGTGCGCAATGATCATAACGGTCTTATTGCGGATCAGCTTGGAAAGGGATTCCTGAATCAGTGTCTCGTTATCTACATCCAGAGAAGCGGTTGCCTCATCCATGAGGATGATGGGAGCATCCTTTAAAAAGGCTCTGGCAATGGAGATCCGCTGTCTCTCACCGCCAGATAGTTCCGAACCGTTCTCACCGATCATGGTCTGCCAGCCGTTCGGAAGCTTCTCCGCGAACTCATCGCAATGCGCCAGTTTTGCTGCAGCCAGCACTTCTTCGTCCGTAGCATCCTGCTTGCCGATACGGATGTTTTCCATCACCGTATTATTAAACAGCGTCACATCCTGGAACACGATGGCGTACAGAGACATCAAGGTCTCTGGATCGATGGTGGAGATGTCCATGCCGCCCACGGTGATCTTACCTTTATTGATATCCCAGAAGCGGGAAGCCAGTCTGGACACGGTGGTCTTACCGCCGCCGGAAGGGCCGATCAGTGCTGTCACTTCGCCCTGTTTCGCCGTGAAAGTGACATCGCGAAGTACAGTATCCTGACTGTCATAGGAGAATCCCACATGAGAAAATACAATGTCATACCCCTTAGGATCCATGGTGTCGGCACCGGTCTGGATCTCATGGGACAGGATCTCGTCGAGACGGTCACACTGCACACCGGTACTGATAATAGCTGCCAGATTCTGCAGTGCCACCTGCAGGGGATCATACATTCTGGATACCAACAGAAGGAATACGAAGAAGGTAAGGATATCGATCTCTCCCTTTACCAATAATACACTGCCGGTCAGTGCCACGGTAGCGATACCAAGCTTTAAGATCATCTGAGCACCGCCTACAAAGACTGCCGTACCAAGCTCCGTCACCAATGCATGTTTTTCCACAGCACGGATCTTGCCCTCTAAGCCTTCCATGTACTCAGCCTGGGCATTGTTGGCCCGGAGGTCGCGTACGGTCTCCAGGCATTCCTGAATGCCGTCCGCACAGTCCATTTTCAATTTCATCTGCTTCTTACTTAAGCTCTTCTGTACCCTGCCAGAACATCCTACAATGAGGAAAGACACCGGCAGTACCCACAGTGCTGCGATTGCCATTCTCCAGTTCAGGAAAAAGGTACCCACAGCGATCAGGGTGGTGGAGATACAAGAACCAACCAGTTCCGGAATGAAATGGGAGGATGCGGTCTCCATAGTGGCACAGTCTGCCATAATGGTGCTGGTCAGATCGGACAGATCCTTTTTCCCGAAGAAGGACAACGGTATCTTACGCAGCTGCTCTGCCAGAGCAATTCTGCGCACGCCGCTCTCCACATAAGTTGCCAGGAACGTGGCACGATACTGCACCAGCGTTGTCAGCGCGATCAGAAGAAGACAGAGTATGCAGCCCACAATGTAGAAAGCACCTCTGCCTGCCATGGTGCCCTGTAAATAATCTCTTACCAGAAAATACAGCATCCATACCGGGAACATCAACACCAGATCGGAACATGTTACGGATACAAATGCCTTTATCATATCCTTCGCACCTTTTTCGGAAAGCGCGTATTTATGCTGCAATTTTGCCTGTAAGCTACTCATTCTATTTCTCCCCCTTTCCTACTTTCCAGCTGACGGATTTATTGTACTCTTCCCACATATGGGCATACAGTCCGTTTTGTTCCAGCAACGTCTTATGGGTACCCTTCTCTGTGATCTCACCGTCTTTCAGGACACAGATACTGTCAGCATCCACGACGGAGGACAATCTGTGGGCGATCATGATCACGGTCTTACCTGCGGAAAGCTTCGTAAACGCCTGCTGTACCTTCGCCTCGTTATCAGGATCAGCAAAAGCGGTAGCCTCATCCAGGATCAGGATCGGTGCATTTTTTAACATCGCTCTCGCAATGGACAGGCGCTGTGCCTCACCTCCGGATACATAAGTGCCCTGGCTTCCGATGACGGTATCCACACCGTCCAGCAGCTTCGCAATGATATCCTCACACTGGGCATTTTTCAGAGCCTCCATGACTTCTTCTCTGGTGGCATCCTTTTTGCCCATGCGGACATTATCGTAAATAGACATCTTAAGCAATTTGCTGTCCTGAAATACGAAGGACACCATATTCATCAGCTGTGCGGAAGGAATATCCTTCACATCCACGCCGCCGATGCATACCTTACCTTCTGTGGTATCATAGAAACGGGCAATAAGGCTTGCCAGCGTGGTCTTACCGCCGCCGGAGGGACCGACAAACGCCACATGCTCTCCTTCTTTGATATCGAGATTGATCTGATGCAGGGCATCTCTTCCTGCATTTTCATAGCGAAAGGATAGATTTTGTAACGCAATGGAATGATCCTTGATGTTCTGCTCTTTGTCGGCTTCCGGCAGAGGCTCGCGGCTTAAGATACCATCAGTTCTTTTCAGGGCATCCTCCACAATCATCTTATTCTCTCCGCCGTACATGATCTTGCCTAATGTAACGGTCAGTACCGGAGTGATAATGATGTAGAACAGAAGGTTGATCAGTACCTCAGGATCCCCACTCGCTCCGCCGAACCAGTATGCGGCACCGATCAGAACGGCGAAGATCGCATTGATCAGTGTGGTAAAGCCTACCATGGGCCACATCAGTTCTTTGGTATAAGCGATAGTCCATTTTTCATATTTTTTTATAGATGTCTGGAAACGCTTGAAAGAAAATACCGACTGTCCGAAGGTCTTCACCACCGGGATACCGCGGACATATTCCACGGCTTCATTGGACATTTCCTCCAGGGCATTTTGGTACTCTTCCATCTTATCCTTCATACGCTGTCCGGTCATAGCACCCATAATGAGGAATGCAAATACCACAGGCACCAGACTCAACAGTCCCAGTTTCCAGTCAAATACTACCAGCAAAAGTAACAATCCCACAGGCGTTGCCATTGCCCCTGCCTTATCCGGCATCTGGTGTGCCAGATAGGTCTCGGTGGCTGCGGTGGATTCGTTGACGATCTTACGGATCTTACCGCTGCCCTCACTGTCCATGAAGCCCATGGGCAGCGTCAGAATATGACGCATCAGTGTGCTTCGCATATTCGCCTGCACATGGAAGGCTGCGATGTGGGAACACAGCAGTGCGCAGATATAAATGATCATGGAAAGCAGTGCAAATCCCACGGCACTCCATCCAAGCCCCGACAGATTTTGCGCCTTGCTGTAATCCGACGCTGCCAGCACCACTTCCTGCATGATCCGCCATATGTAATAGAACGGCAATAGCGCGATCAGGGCACTGGCAGCAGACAGGATCCATGACGCGATGGTCAGATACTTGTAGCTGCCCGCATAGGTAAACAGCTTCTGCATAGTACTGTCTTTTTTCATATGATCTTTTCCCTCTTTTCTTTTTTATAAGTGATAGAATTCCCGGAGTTCCCCTTTTTCCATATGAAACACATGGGTACAACAGTTCACGATCAGTTCCGGATCGTGGGTAATGATAAATACAGTCTTGCCCTGCCTTCGCAGATCCTGAAGCAGGCCGGAAGTCTGCAACATATGCCGATAGTCCAGTCCGCTGGTAGGTTCATCGAAGATCAGTATGGATTTATCTGCCAGAATTGCGGAAGCGATAGCCACCCGCTGTTTCTGTCCGCCGGAGAGTGACATGGGATGCCTGTCAATATAGGCTGTCAGATCCAGCTGCTCTACCGCCCCGGCAACCTGTGTTTCCTTCTCCGGGTCCATTCCCAGGCGGATCTCATCCTCGACTGTCTCACAGAAAAGCTGGTGGTTCACATCCTGCATGACCATATAGCACTCTTTCAACATTCCCCGATGATTTTTCTCTTTCCCTCGGAGAATGGTTTTTCCTTTAAACTTTTTCTCCAGTCCGCACAGACATCGCAGGAAAGTAGATTTCCCCGCACCGTTATGCCCGGTCACGGCGATAATGGCATTGGCCGGCAGATTGGTATCCTTCATATGTAACGTAGCTTCTTTTTCATAGCTGAAGGAGTAATTCCTTAATCCAATCTCCCCTTCTGATGTATCTGCCTTTTGTGAAAAATCCGGTGTTTCCAGAGTCAGGCTGCGCAGTCCCAATGATGCGATCTTTTCTGCGGAATATTTTACGAATTCCCGCATCGGCAGATCCAGCGCGATCCTGCCTTCCTCCATATATACCACCCGGTCACAGATCTCCTTCAGCCAGTATAGTCTATGTTCAGCAATGATCATGGTCTTGCCTTTTTGTTTCCACAGTAAAAGTGTCTTCTTCAGTTCTTCAATGGCATCCAGATCCAGATTTGAAGTCGGTTCATCCAACACAAAAATATCCGGTTCCATGGCAGACACCGAAGCGCAGGCAACCCGTTGTTTCTCACCGCCGGACAGCTTAAAAATATTTCTTCCGAGGAGCCGCTGCAGTTTTAATTTCTCCGTCACCCGGTCAATCCGCTGTCTTATGACATCCTCCGGCAATCCCATATTCTCACATCCAAAGGCAATTTCACCGGTAGTGTCCAGACAGAAAAACTGGCTTCGGGGATTCTGGAATACACTGCCCACCTTTGCAGCAATGGTGTATAATTCTTCCTCTTTTATTTTCAGGCCGTCCACCGTGACATCTCCGCTCAGTTCACCCTCATAAAAATGAGGGATCAGTCCGTTAATCAGGCGGGTAATAGTCGTCTTGCCGCAGCCGGAAGCTCCGCAGAGGAGAACACACTCCCCTTTCCCGGCAATGAAATTCACGTTATGTAATGCTCCCTGTTCGGAATGATCGTATCGGAATCTTACATCTGTCAGTTCTATCATGTTACTCATGCCACATAAGCCTCCTTCTACAAAAACATTCTCACTATCCATATCACAAACGGTATCAGACACAGCAGCATCAACAGCCCGTCCTGTATATGCAGACCGATCCGACAGATGTTGGTGCGTCTGACCTCTCCTCCCAGTCCCCTGGTCAGCGCTGCTGCGTTCAATTCCTCGCCGATCTTTGCCGTGCATACCATTAACGGCACCATACGGTACTCCAGCATTTTCACCGCATTTTTGCCACCGAAGCGGATATCCCGCATCTGCATCGCCGCATTGATGGAAGCAAATTCTTCCACCACCGTAGGGAAAAAACGAAACATTACCGACAACGGAATCGTGATTTTCTCCGTCACATGCATTTTATACATGGCCGCATTGAATTCGCTGACGGTCGTGGTCTCTATGAGATAGCTGCCGATCATGATACTGGGCAGGAAGCGGGAAAAAATACCACAGCATCCGCCAATCAGAGAATTGACGATTCCTGTTGTACGTGGTCCGAAATACTGAAAACTCACATAAGCAATGCTATACAACACCGCATAACGGAACGCCGTTTTCCACTTTTTTGCCAACAGAAACAGGATACAGGGAACCGCACAGAACAATGGCATATATGGATTCAGAATATCTCCTCCTGCTCCTCCCAGAACGAAGACTGCCATCGTGATCAGCAGCAGCATTTTTGTTCGCGGGTCAAACACAACTCCTCTGTTTTCCACATCTGCCTGTAAAAATCCACTTTGCATCAGGCGATTCCTGCCTTTACAAAATGTTTCTTCAATAATGCCTTGCCGATCAATGCACCGACGACACCAAAGACGAAGCAGGATGCAATTAATAACGGAGCTAGCCATGTCTGACTCATAATTTCAGATAAGGAATTGATGTAATCCTCCCCGAAGCTCTGTCTGGTCTCAAAATAAGCCTCCGCATTGATAAACAGGGGAACAAAGTTACCGAAAATCAGAATATTAAATACGCCGCAGCTGAGAATTGCCTTTTTACTGCTTTTATAGGATCCGCTCTTTGCGATCAGATCCGCCAGAAATCCGAATACAATACCAAAGATAAAAGGCCAGTACCCCATACCGGTGATCCAGAGGAACAGACCTACGATCATGGAATAAATCGTGATCATACCGAATTTATTTACTTTTGTCATAAATAACATCATGGGGGTACCGCCGATCAGCGGAACCAACACGCAAAGCATCGGCATCATGATCGGAATAAATCCCAACATTGCCACTGCTGTCATGATCACGCAGTAAATTGCTGCATAAATGCCAATGTTAATCAAATCTTTTCCTTTTAGCTTCGACTGGTTCTTCATCTTACTCCTCTTTTCCGAACATTCCATGCTCTTTTCTCTCTATTTGTGTTTTTACACTGCTTATTGAGAATTAGTCGCAACTAACCGACGGGTTTTAAGAAAGACTGCTCCTGTGTGCAAAAGCAGTCCTGCTTTTTGTGATCTCAGATTCTCAGCCTAACTTCATGATGGAACCCCAGCCACCATAATGGTATTTCTCCAGCATGTGGAGGTATTTTCTGGCGGTGTCTCTATCCATGCGGTGGCGGACGACTTCAAACATACTGTCGAACATGGCTCTGGACATGATATGAATAAATTCTTCCGTGATCATGCTGCCTTCCTGTACGAACTGCGTGGCCTCCATATACTTGTAAGTATATTCGGTCTCGATCTCCACCAGATGTTCCACGAAATCCTGATATTTCGTACCGTAGGACGCATCCAGCAATAGCTGGAAATCCTCAAAATGATCGTAGACATAATCCAGCATTTCATCCATTCCGGAAACCACATACGTCTCCATCACTTTCGGCTGGACCTCTGCCTCCCTGGCATGAAATTCCTCCTGTGTCTTCAGAAATATCCGGGTCAGCCCCTCTGCCGCCGGCTCTACAATGGCACCAAACAGTCCTTCCTTATCCCCGAACCGGGAATAGATTGATCCGGTAGTAGTGTCTGCCTTGGCTGCGATCGTCCTTAGCGACGCTTCGGAATAGCCCTTCTCCAGGAATTCTTCTCTGGCACAGGCGAGAATTCTCTCTGAAACTCCTTCGATTGGTTTTGTCACTTTTTCCTCCAAAAATTTATAACAGTGTTATATAACACTGTTATAAATATAAACACATTTCTATTTTTTTGTCAAGGGGGGGGGAACTTTTCCTACTGCTGCATGGTGAATTCTACCGGCTGCGCATCTTTTCTGTATTCCTCCCATGCCTGCAGATACTCCTCCTCGGTACTTTCCACACTCTGTCCCCGGCAGCTCTGACGCAGATCGGATATGTGGTTCCCTCACTCAGGAGCTTGCCGGTCTGCACCGGTGTTCCATCCTCTCCAATGCAATAGACATCACAGTACATGGCATCGGTATGCTCTCCGTCCTGATAAATTCCGTCCGATAATAACAACAGAGTAGTATCACCGACTTTTAACTGCGCATACGATGCATCTCCCTTTACCGCTACAAAGCCGATGGTTGCACCATCCTGCATATTCATCCGTGCGGTAGAACTACCATTCTGCGCTTCACTCACTTCCGCCTCATTCGTCAGCAGAACCGTCGTCCCCTGCTATTACTGTTTTCCTAATGACATCATTTTCTGATATTTCATATTTACTTTTGCAAAAGTATAGGGACCACATGTTGTGGTCTAATTACGGACTACAACATGTGGTCCCTATTGTCAAGTGTCTTTTCTATTGCAAATGATATGTCTGTGGCCAGTCTGCCCGTTTTCCGCACTCGATCTCCCGGCCGATCCTTTCAAAGATATATTGGTTTTGTGCTCCAAATCAATCAGCTGCAGCATTTCCTCATCCGTCAGCTCACGCTCCGGCTCATAGAACATCGCATCACTGATGCAATAGGCAAGCTCCTGTCCATCATATTCTTCCGGATCAGTTATGACCTTAATTGGTGACTCTGTATAGGCATTTTCCACTTCATACTTTTCCGTCCATTGCTCATAGCGGCTCTGTTCCTCTGCTGTCAGGTTACGACTGTCTGTTCCCCATACATCTACTGGTGCAGAAGCCAGTAAGGCATATAATTCATCAATCTCCGCATCCGTCATCTGTTCATATCTGTCAAAATAGGAAACCTCGGAATACTTCTGCTGCCATAGTTTTTCCCGAAGGCTGTAGTCCAGTTTATGCAGATACTCTATAATCTCCAGCCACTCTTCCTCTGTGAGCACAGTATCCGGCAGATAGATCAGACAACCGTATTCTTCTCCGGGAGTACTTCGGACTGCCACACCAGTGCCGGAATAGTTCTCGTCTTCGGCTAGTTCCCGGATCTGTCCCGCCGGATATTTGCCGTCCGCTTCGTATTCTCTTGTCAGCTGCTCATAAATGCTCCGTTCTCTCGCTGTCAACTCTCTACTGAATTCTGCTGTGACGTTGCCCTGCTCCGCTACCATCTCCAAATGCCCCAACTCCTCGGTGCCAATGTCCGTCATGCGTTCTGCCATGTACCTACGGTAACCGACGATTCCGACGGCAGCGGCAGAGACAGCTGTGGCGGAAAGTATTACTACCGCCAACAGAATGCCTGCTGCCCGGGGAAAGTTTCTGACTCTCCTGCCCGCAGGACTCTCCTGCGCTGCCTGTTGTCTGATCTGTGCATAGGCTGCATCCGCCCTATCCAGTACGATCTGTGGAAGTTCTATCTCTATTTCATTCATCGGTCTCATTTTCTTCCGCCTCCTTCCTCTGTCTCCGCATAATATCTCGCCAACTGCTCCCGCCCTCTGGCGAGCCTTGTGCGCACCGTACTGTCGGGCAGCTGCAGTAATTTTCCGATCTCTGCTGTCCGCAGTCCTTCCGCATAGAACAGTACTACGATCAGGCGATATTTTTCATCCAGTCCCCACAGGGCTTCCTTCCATTCCAAATTTGCCTCTGCCTCCACTGTATCCTTCGCTGCCTGTTCCGGCAGTTCTTCCACACAGATCATCTGTCTCCCTGAGCGCAGGATATCCTTGCATTTATTGATCAGAATACGGATCATCCAGGTCTTGAAATACCGGTTTTTCTGTAATGTATCTATTTTCTCCCAAACGGTGAGAATCGTCTCCTGTATGGCATCCGCAATATCCGCATCCTGCGCAAGGATCGCGCTGGCTGTCCGGTACATGTCCTTCTCATGAAGCTGCATCAGCTCCGTGAAAGCATCTGGATCCCGTTTTTTTGCCCTGCGCACCAATTGTTCTATCTCTCCCATGTGCCTCGTCCTTTCTTCCTCATAAGTATACGTCTTATGACTATTAGACGGAAGAGTCTGTGAAAATGTCCCATGGATAAATAACAAAATCTAATTTTTACCTTAGAAAAAACTTTTCAGCCTATTCCGGGTCAAAGTTCTATTTTGCTATATATAGTCCGTTTAATTTTCTTTTTATTCCTCTGACTACTAAATATGGTATTGTGCACTTTTTTGTTGTGGAATTGTATACGAAATATTAGAATTGAAACGCACTACTCTGCATGATACACTTCTTGAGAAGCAACCGTGTTGCAAGGTGGTAGCCTCCCGGCTTATTTTTCTAACTAAGAAGGGAGGTGGTGCTAATGGACATGTATGAAGTATTAAACCTGTTGTTTTTAGGTGGTACATTTCTCATTGCGCTGCTTGCCTACATAGACAGTAGGATAAACAAGCGAAAATAAATAAACCTACCTTGTCACTTGGCCAGTACAGGTAGGTTTACTATCACCACCGGGAGGCTAACCACTTGTGGGCGGCTGCTTCTCTCTATGTTTTGATTATAATATCTTTCTTTCTTTCTTTCAAGTCCTATTTAAAAACATTTCCAACCGCTTACGGTCTCTGTCCCATAGCGCCTTCCAGTGTCAGGGTCTCACCACTCATATACTTGAAGTCGGGAGAAGCCAACTGTACGCAGACGCGGCCGATCTCCTTCTCCACATCGCCATAATGTCCCATAGGAGGCATCTTGACGTTTGCCTTGAAAGCATCGGGATATGCCTGCTCGAATTTCTCCAGCTGTGCGGTCCATGCCAGAGGACATACAACGTTGACATTGATGCCATCGGGACCCCACTCGGTAGCTGCGACTCTGGTCAGTCCGCGGATACCTTCCTTGGCCGCCGCATAAGCGCACTGTCCGAAATTACCGAAGAGACCTGCTCCGGAGGCAAAGTTAATAACAGAACCCTTGGTCTCCTTCAGATAAGGATAGCAGGCCTTCATATAGTAGAATGCTGCATACAGACCGGAATATACCGCCAGATCAAACTGCTCGGTGGTATGATCTGCGATGGTTACGCCGGAAGCGGAAGCCTGCGCATTGTTGATCAGTACATCGATCCTTCCGAAAATGTCAATCGCCTGCTTCACCACATTCTGTACGATCGCTTCGTTATCTGAACCGGCGCTGACATCTGCCTGTACGGGAAGTACCTTGATACCGTACTTTGCCTCCAGTTCTTCCTTCGCATCCGTCAGCTTCTGTACATTGCGTCCGGTCAGCACAAGGTTCGCACCCTCTTTGGCATATGCCGTTGCGATACCGTAACCGATGGAACCGCACTCCCCATTACTTAAGACCGCTCTTCCTCCGCCAGTGATGATCGCTGTCTTTCCTGTTAAAAATCCCATAAAATACCCTACCTTTCTTTTATATGTTTTACTCCCATGTTCACCTGCTTATAGCATAAGCTCATTGTACCATAGTTATATCTCTTTTAGCTGAGAAAAATACTCACCAATATTCCTATGATTCCGCCAATAATGAAAGTAGCAGGAATGCCGTAAGCATCCTTTTTTGTCATCCGATCCCACTCAATCCGCGAAGGTGTCATCTTCGTATGGCACATGCTCTGATAGCAGAGATAAATATGTCTCCAACGACACAGATACCCCACCAGATTATAGATTCCATCCAATAATATTCCCACTGCCAGTACAAACAACATTGTAATTCTCCCCCGGTAGAAATCTGCCAGCGCTCCTGCTATCAGAATCAATACCGGATAGCCATAACGATCCAAATATACCAGAATGTACATTACTGTCGTAGAATAACTGCGTTCCGGCTTCTTCTCAACGATCACTTCCGTGCACCCCCAGTCGCTCTGCCTCCTGTAAAAACCTGACTTCGATCTCTCCCGGCGTATGCTCCGCCAGATCCGGCACGGAAAAAAGTTTCGGCACTTCTCTGTTCTCTTCGCCATGAAGCAATGTCTTCAGTTCCAGTTCCAGAATCTCATCGTCAATCTGTTTCCAGCGGCGGTTCTCCTCTTCCGTCAGATCATCCAGATCGAAATGTGTGAGAATTGTTCCCATGATCTTACTTTCAATCTCCAGATAATTGGTCAGATAGATTTTCACCGGGCGGATGATATCCGATATATATCCCTCGCTGGCATCATGGAGCAGACAGGCGAGCTGCTGCCTCTTAGACCACCCTCTGGCTTTCGCTTCCGCAGCACAGTTGAGCGAATGCTGTCCCACCGAATAAAAATAGGTCAGCTGTCCGCCTCCCCGGCACAGTAAACTCAGTGCATGCGCAATGTCTTCTATATATACATCCTCAGGCGTCATCTGCATGGGATCGAATTTTCTGCCGGAATACGTTGTCATGGTGTTCATTGTGTTTTCTCCGTTCTGTTAGCGTTACTTCTGTTTCAAAATTTCATTGCAAGTCATTTCTTAGATAAAAAACTATTTCCGCATTACTATTCTTTACCGCCTTACTTCTCCGCACGGATCAGATTCTTATAGAACCGAACCGCACCGGGCAGGCAGTTATACTCAATATTTTCATTCAGTCCATGCATTCCCTTCATCTGCTCCGGTCCATAGATCACCGGTGCAAAACGGATACAGCTCTTACAGATAGGCTGATAGAACTGTGCATCGGTCGCGCCTGTCATAACATAAGGGCTGGAAGGCAGTCCCGGGAAAGTATCTGCGATGGTCTGCTCCACCAGGTGGAATGCTTCTCCGTGAATATCCACGGGCGGCGTATAATCATTGGCATGCAGCACTTCGGTCTCCAGACCGTATTTACCTGCTACTTTTTTGATGATCTCCAGGCTCTCTTTTTCCCCCTGATGAGGAATAAAACGCATGTTAGCGCCCACATAGGCTTCCTGAGGCAGCACATTATAGGCATCGGAGCCCTTCTGCACCGTGAAAGCGATCGTCGTCTTCAGCATTGCACCTGCCTGGGCACTGATCGCAGGCATGACCGCTTTTAATACCGGTCCGAACAGCCACACATTACCGAATACCAGCTTCATTCCAAATCCGGCGTAGGGCGCCAGTTCTGTAAACATCGCCGATACCTCCGGCAGCAGCTTTTTCCGGAACGGGGAATGCGTCTCCACCTCATTGACAAAAGCGGATAATCTGGCAATGGGAGTTCCCTTCGACGGTGCGCTGGCATGACCGCCGTTGCTCCGTGCGGTGAACTTCACATCGGCCTTGCCCTTTTCAAATACGCCTACCATGGCAAAGTTGCCGTGAATACCGCCGATGGGTTCGGTGATGATCGCACCACCCTCATCGCATACCAGGAACAGCTCGATCCCTCTGCGCTGCAATTCTGCCACAATCTTCGGTGCACCGTCACCGCCCCACTCTTCCGTGCAGGAGCTTGCCAGATAGACATCGGTGGGCGGGACGAACCCTTCCGACAGGAGTTCCTCCACCGCCTGGAAAAATGCCATTACAGAGGCCTTGGTATCAGATGCGCCTCTGCCCCATACTTTTCCTTCTGCGATATCTCCGGAAAAGGGTGCATGAATCCATTCACCTTCCGCCGGCACCACATCCTGGTGGCTCATGAGCAGTATCGGTTTTTCAGAGCTTTTTCCTTTCCAGTAAAATAACAGATTCCCATCAATCTCTGTCTTCTCCAGCTTCTCATGTACCAGAGGGAACAGTTCCTCCAGCACCTTATGGAAGCCTAAGAATTTCTCCACCTCTGCCACGTTGGCATAGGAGGTGGTGTCATATTGGATCATTTTCGACAGCTTCTCTGCCAGTGCCAGCGCTTCCTCCTCCGGTTCGTCTGCCACATAAGTCGAAGTCTTCGACGGCATCAGCAGGGTGCGGAGCACCGCGATCAACAGCAGTAATATAATAACCGCAACCACTGCAAGTAAAATGAAACCTATATATTTCATATTTTCCTCTTTTCCGGGCGCTACCTTCTATTACTCACATAACCCGACAGGTTTGGCCCCTTTTCCATTCATCTGTTTTCTGTCCATATAGTCTTCTGACTATTCAGCCCCGGTATTTACACTATTGGGGGCATTTTGTCTATTCCGGACTCTGTGTATTCTTTTTCCGGAACAGCAGATATGCCACACCGATGGCAATGGCGCCGGAAGGAACGATCATAAAGCTGGTTGAGCCGATCAGGGACGGTACCAGAATGAACAACAGGCTCATGAGGATCAGCGGCAATGCAGCGATCTTCATATTTTTCCGGTAATATTTGTACGCCATGGCACCGAACAGCGCCGGAACCACATTTTCAAAAGCCGGCTGCAATACTTCACTCTGCAGCACGGGCTGCAGCGGCACCATCAATAACACGCCCAGTGCCAGGACGAGGATTGTCACCAGTGAAGATGTGGCGATGGAAATCGTGGAGATGATCTCATTTTCCGGAGTTCCTGTCTTCGCTCCTACCATATCTCTCGCATTGACCGCGCAAGGGATCTTCATATTGATCAGGTTACCGGTGATAAATGCCAGGTATCCGCCGCCGGCTCCCAGCATCGGTGTGTAGATCAAAAACTCCGCGATGCTGCTGACCAGCCATACGATTCCCACAGAGAGGAACCCCTTGCCGACAGCCCCCAGATCCGGATACGCACCTAAAAGCTTACCGATGAAAAACGGTGCTCCCACTAACATCACCAGCGTAATGATGCTCACAGTCCGCCCGATGACATGTGTTTTCTTCGTGTAAATATCCCAGGCAGACTTGTCACCCTGTGTTTGCTGTGTATTTGCATCGGCACCGACTGTGCCGAGGGTATTTACACCTGTATTATCTAGTTTGATATTATTTAATTCTACATTATTTTCCATATTTTTTATTCCTTTCATCTTGGAATATATTGCTCTTCCTAAGGATTCAGCTTTCAGCTTCGGACTCTCAATCCTGAATATCTGTTTCAGATTTCAGCTTTTCTGTTTTCCACACAATGTCTTTCTTTCAACTATTTCATTTGCTTTCCGACATTTCATAGATACTTAAAACTTTTTCAGAAGAATACTTTACAGCAACCCCACCAGTACGGCTGCCGTCATGCCGATGATCATGCTTCCGGCAATGGAAAAGCTGTCCACCCAGGCTTTTCCTTTTTTCTCAATGAGGTATACAAACCCTGCCATCACCAGTGCCGATACCGCCATTACCACTAACGGAATGTAATCCCCGTGAAACGTAAACAATCCGTTCTCCGATATAAAACCGCCGAGATATCTTCCGATGTAGGTGCTGACCAGTCCGATGAACATGGCAGTCATTGCCATATCTCCAAAGCCCGGTTTATCTGATTTTTTATTCGAGGTCAGCTTCTGCGTATATTTTTTATTCAGGAAAATGGACAATGTCATGCCCCAGATAATGCAGATGCTCATGAGCAGTGCGATCGTGGAGAATGCCTGCGGTGTCATTTCCGCAGCAGACAATGTGCTCATGCCCACCTGCTCCGCTGCAGCCTGCGCCACCTGGGTCTCATAATGCAGGGCACCGATCACGGACAATCGAAGCCACGGCCAGGGTGTTCCCAGACTTCCCGACAGGGCGATGACACCCAGCAGGATCCCCACACTGGGCAACAGGGAAAAGGTCGCACTGGAGATGATCGTACGCTTCATTTTCGTGGTATCCATACCGAGTGCCTGCCCGGCGCGGTATGCCCTCACCAGAAAAATCACACAGACCACCGCCACAAAAGCAATGATCCCTCCACAGATCAGGTACATCGGTACACTGTTTAACTGACTTAAGATTGACATGTCTCTTCCTCCTTCAGAATCTCTCTGATTTTATCTTCCTGTAAATGCTCTCCGATGACGATCAGCACCTCCTGCCCCACTGCGACAGACTGCATTGTATGACTGTCCGGTGTAGCATTCAATTCCATCCATTGTCCTGCTCCGTTTTTCACAAAGCCCTTGATACGGAATACTTCTCCGCAGGACTTGTCGGCAAACAGTCTGGGCACCGCCCGTTCCAAAGCCTCCGGCTTAATCTTCTCTTCCATGAAAAATAAAGAGTCGAAGCTCTGTCCATTCTCTAAATCCATCTTGCGGTAACTTTCCAGACGATAACCGCATTTGGATACTTCCTCTAAATCTTCTTTTGTCAGATCCGTGAGATTTTTCTGTAAGATGTCCTTCTTGGGGTCGATTCTCCGGTCGCAACGGATCTGTTCCAGTGCCCGGTTGAGATGTGCCACCGTGTCCTCACACTGTTCCCTGGCGGCTGCATCCGCATGGCTCAGGATCACTTTTCCGGCATTGGCAGCCTCCGATGCCAGCAGATAGTCCGCCTGCTCTGATAGATGATCCTCCAGTCTTGCATCCAGTATGGCGATGACATTGCCGATCTCATACCACTGGTCCAGCGGCTCCTCCCGAAGTACATCGAAAAACTCATCTACATCATAGATCCCCGACGGCTCCACCAGCACCCTGTCATAACCACACATTCGCATGGAGATCAGCTTCGTACGGAAACGCCTCCTGTGGCTCTCCGCATCGCATCCTCCGGCGATCATCTCCAGTTCGCACTGATCTCCCCTGAGTTCGTGAAGCATCAGCATATCCACGTTGATAGCACCGAAATCATTTTCCAGAATACCGATATGCAGTCCCTGATCCATAAGATATTCCGCATATTTTTTCAGAAAAGTAGTCTTTCCGGATCCCAGGAAGCCTGTGATCAGATCGATCGTTACCATATATCGTCTTTCCTCTCTGTTTCATTGATTTGCATAGTGATCACTTCTATAATTCTTTCTCATAACACCAGTAGGAATGCCCGAAAAGCTCACATTCCCCTGCCGTGGTAAAATGCAATTTTTCATAAGAACGCAGGGCTTTCACATTGTCCTTTGCCACTAAAATGTGTACTGCTTTATAACCCTGTGTTTTCAATTCCGCCATGGCTTCCTGCAACAGGATCCTGGCAATGCCGCGATTCTGATATTCTGCCGCCACACCCAGTCTGGACAGCTCTGCCACCGGGGTAAGGTCCTCTGACCAACAGGGCAATGCCTTAACTTCCGGGTCATCATCTATGGAGATTGTGCCCATCAATTGTCCTCTCGTAACCGGCAGCGGTTCCGCTGTCTGCCCTTCCGACAGCCTCGCCCCCTGTTCTCTCTCATCAGGCTCCGGCATTCTCTCATACAGACAAAACAATGCATTTCTCGACAGGTCAAATTCCACTTCCCGTTCTGTGGGATAATTTTCTGTCCAGACACAATATTCGGTTCCGATCAGTGAACGGTATAATTGCAGGATCTCTTCTGCTTCTTCTCTGCGTGCCCTGCGAAATTCCATGTAACGATCCTTCATGCTGTTCCATTCCTTTACTGACTTATCTTTTACGTTTTTAAAGTTCTCCGCTACCGCCACATACAGTACACTTTTTGTCTCCGTGACACAGAATGCAGTCATCAGAGATCACACCCTTGCCATGACAGATACTACAAGACTTACCACCGCTTCCACCGCACTGCTGGCAGGTATTTCCACCACTGCCTCCACAATGTCTGCAGCTGGTTCCGCTGGTAGCATCCACACCGCTGCCGCCACATCCGGGACAAGTCTGTCTGCCACTGCCTCCACAGGTGCCGCAGGTCTCCCACAAAGATCCTCCACAACGCTTACAAGGTGCTGTACCACCCTTGCATTCCTGGCAGATTCCGGTTCCGTCACAGGCACTACATTTTGTCTTCTGTGAAACGTTTGTTGCCGATCCATTACCTGTATTATCTGTCTTATCCGGAACAGTATCCCCGGCTCCCATGTTGGCTCCTTCGATAGCGACCGGCGTACCGGCATCCTGCAGCTCCAAGACAGCATCTACACCTTGTTCTTTTAATTCCGCAGTAACTGCAGCCGCGATCACCTGTTCCACTGTGTCTGCCTGCCCGGACTCCGTTGATTTTTCCAGATCTATGGTAATATTTTTACCGTCTGCCAGATACTCTTTTGCCACTGCCTGCTGTATGATCACAGGCATAGCCTTTTCCACATCCATCCCCGTGAGGAACGTCTCTGAGAACAGATCTTCCGCATCCTGGTTCAAGCATGCAACCGCCACTACCTTTGACTGCTTATCCAGATATAACTCGAATTCGGGATTGATCGTGATATGCAGCCGGTATGCATAATCCAGTGTTTCCGGATCGGTTGTCTCTGCCTGCTCTTCTGCCGCAGCAGTCTGTTCTGTGGCAGTTACAGCAATGTCCGTCTGTACCTGTGATTCTTCCGCTTCCTGTGCTTTATTGCCGCAGCCGGATAACAGCAACAGACTTATTCCCGTTAACAACGCCGCTATTTTGATTCTTTGACCTGATAACACTTCTTCCTTGTTTCTCTTTTTCATATCCTACCTCATAGCTTTCTTGCATCTGTTTTACACCTTTAATGTTTTCAGATACTCTTTCTGCTCCCGGGTGATCCGGTAGCTTTCCCTCGCCTTCTGTATAGTCTTGTTATGAGTCCATGGATCCAAGCATTTTTTCTCGATATAGCCAACGGCGACATCCCACTGTTTTGCCAGTGCCGTGGCATAGAACCACGCGATCATCATGTTCACATAATATTCCTCGGAATGTACCGCTGCCGGGACCTCCAGATATTCCACCCGGAAATCCTCATCCAGGAAATGTGTCATCAGCATTTCCATTCCAAAGCGGCAGGTATATGGGTGTTCTGAGGCAGCCCATTCCTTTATTTTGTCTATCAGCCGATCTCTGTTTTTGCGAAACACCTTTGGAGAAAAAATATCACACACCGCCCAGTTATCCACATAAGGCAGAAAGCGCTCCACTTCTTTTACACAGGCTTCGTAATCTTTGATCTCCGCCACCAGCAACGCATGCAAAATATTTTCATCATAATAAGTGTGCGGCAGCTGCTTCAGAAACTCTACACTCTCCGGATCCTTTCCATACTCCTTCGCAAGCTTACGAATAGCGGGAATGCGGACGCCGATAATCGTCTCCACAGGAATCGTCGGGATTAATTTGCTCTGGAAATCACGGTAACCTTTATCTTGCAATTGAAATAATAATTCCTGTGCTTTCATACAATTTCCTCCTCAAAATGCCTGCTTTCTGTTTATTGTACCACAAGCATAGAAGATATGCAAAACAGTCATGGATGGAAATTGAGAGCTGGGGCGGCGAACGCCCGCCTGTGCCCTTCTTCCGCCTCAGCGTGGGCACAGGAGATAGGAACAAGCTAGTCTGTACCCTTCTTCCACCTCAACGTGAATAGTTTGTGGGTATACCCTGTCAATGTTTCCTTGGTTTTAATAACTGGTAATCCATCTTTTTCTGAACATAATTCCTTATAAGTCTCTATAGATAATAATGGAACCCTAATAATAAACGTCTTTCCTACTTCATATGGCATCATATCAATTCCTCCTAATTTGCTTTTACTTTATTTCGTAACTCTTTTATTACTCCGAC
>OKWJ01000943.1_pt1 | contig 26316 bp, 30 predicted proteins | sample 1607121 | NCBI WGS metagenome assembly OKWJ01 (sample SAMN04414080, study PRJEB24778) | human gut metagenome | material: faecal | host: Homo sapiens | reverse complement strand
GTTGACGATGCCGAAAATGATGAGCGATTTATTCATGGGGGCTTCTATAATAATACCTAAAATCCGCAGGTAGTTAATTAGGATGTTTAAAGATTCTGATTATCCGTTTATGCACCTGTTATATTCGCAATTACTAGTCTGTCAAAGAGTTTGTCTCCAAAATACCGTCTGTTTAATTTGTAAATAAACTCGTTGAGATACAACTGTAAGTATTTCCTTTTGATTTTATGGTAGTTGCCCAGCAATGTCCGTTTTGCATTACTGATTGCGATATGCACCCATTTGAGTGTTTCCTTGGTGGTTTTGGCGTCTGATTTCTCGGTGACGTGCAATTCCACCAGATCGGAGATGTCAACGTAAGAAGTGCTTTTGTCCGAAAATACGATGGCATCATCCTCCATGCAGTCCCTGACCACGCCGTTGATTCCTTCACTTTGATGGCTATCCAGTACCCTGGCCTTGAAACGGCAGAGCATACTGTCCATTGCCATACGCCGTGCATGGTAATGCTCGATATCTTTATCGTTCCATTCCAGTATTGTTTCACCCAATAGAGAAAATTTTATCATTTGAATATTGATATTGTTTATCCTTAATTCCGCAACACTATAGTTTAACATTATTTATAAGTGCCTGAGCAACAAAAAGTTGCCCAGGATTTTGCCATGTCAGAATTTTCACTTACCTTAGTGTTGCGAAAAGAAGACAAGCAAAACTCTAATATGACATGGCAAAGATACAAATAAAATCTGAGAAACTCACTCCTTTTGGAGGAATTTTTTCTATTATGGAGCAATTTGATGCTCTTTTAGCTCAAACCATAGATTCCACCTTGGGATTGAGATGCACTATGTTTGGTTATCAATATAGCGAAATTCTACGCTCTCTGATGTGCGTATATCTTTGTGGCGGCTCATGTATTGAGGATGTTACAACTCACTTGATGAAACATTTGTCTCTTCATCCAACTCTTCGCACTTGCAGCGCAGACACCATATTGCGTGCTATCGAAGAACTGACTTGTAAGAACATCACCTATAAATCGGCTCACCTGCAAAGTTCCGTGTTTAAGTTATCCAAAGATCTTATAGATTCTATACATGAAGAAGGTATAGTCGCTTACACCTCGTAGTTGGGATCTAAAGGTTTTGATCTTTGAGTTTAGAGATTCAGCGCCTGCGTTGGTGGAGTGATTGATGAAGTAGTTCAGAACTTCATCCTCCCTGGACTTGATGGCATCTCTTGCAGACTTTATTTCACGTAGCGAACATCTTGTTGCCGTTTCATACCAGTCATGCAACTTGACTTTCGCAGCCTCCTTGTCCAGAGTTTTGCTACGGAAGATTGAGCGCAGGCCGTTCACGATATCGTATGCCTCCTTGAGTTTGGGTTCTTCTTGAAAGAGTATCTTCATTCGTTCCGCAGTCTTGTCAGACCATTTCTCACGGCTCTGCGTCAACGCACGCTTTGTTCGAGTGAGCAGTTCCAGTTTGGTATCCCCATTTGAGTATGTCGGAGCTTTGAACCGTTCGTTCTTGCGCTTCGGAGGACGTCCACGCATTATAGCTCCCGGCTTTCTGGGATGCTTCTTCCTATATCGTCTGCGGCTTTGTGCACGACCCTTTTGTGTCTGCCTGTGCTCGCGTTCCTGCCTGCGTAGTTCAACCTGAGCATCCCGCTTGAGATGAAGCCTGACTTCCTCAATGGCATCGTGGCAACGTTTTAGAACGTGGAAGCAGTCAAGCACAATGGTTGCATTCGGGAAAACCGTAGAGACGATTGCACGCATGCTGCTGGACAGGTCCATTGTCACCTCCTTGACTGCCAGCCTGGCTTCTTCGGGTATCTTCATCAGGACTTCGATAACGTCTTCCGCTTTTGTGCCTCGCACTATGGATATGACAGAGCCCTGTTTGCAGTGCCCGGCCTTGTTGGAGAGGATTGTGACGAGGTCCTCTTGAAGCATAGTCTCATCAATGCTCAGGTTCTCGCCCAGATTGTCTTCAATCAGCATCCAATTGGATGCGTGATCTCGCTGCTCCCATTCGGCGCAATCGCTCAGATGATGTTTGTATGACCGTTCGAGTTCATCTCCGTCAATCATGAAATAACGCCCTAACAATCGGGCGGTAACTGGCGTCGAGTCCATCAGCTCCTTTTAAAAAAACCGCGAACTCTTCGGAGTAGCGGGTCCCTTCTGCCGTTGTCGGATAGAGGTTCAGGATGACGTTCTTGCCGTTCTCGTCAAGATACCTGCGACGCCGTACGTGTAGAATCAGGTTCTTGTTACGCACCGGAAAGTCCTTGATGACTGTCGGCTCAGTGAAGCCATTCGGCTTGAGAAGCAAATGCTCGTTAGTGCGGTTGTCTTTCTCGTCAAGATATATGTGCAGTGTGGACTTGTAGATGCAGTCCTTCTTCTCTACAGGTTCTTCATTCGCTTTCACAAAATCGAACCAGTCAAGGATGCCATTGGGCAGGATGAAGCTCGCAAGGAACTCAAACTTTGCAGATGTGTTGTCTTCCATACTTCAAAGGTAAGGTCTTTTGATACACAAACCTACCTTCAAGTATATGTTTATGTCACATTATGCCACGGAAGTTTGCAAGTGTCCCTATAAATCTGCTTCTGGCAACTCCTATGATTTCAATACTGCAGACAAGATGAACTGCTTATTGATCAAAGCCCTGCTTGCTACTGGTCAATTGAAATCCGGTCAAGAGTATGATTTTGACTTTGACCATCAGTTCATTGAAACAGAGAAGCATGATGCAAAACCAACCTACAAGAAGTTCCTGGGCTATAGTCCAGGTGTGGCAGTCATTAACGACATGATTGTCGGTATTGAAAATAGAGACGGCAACACAAACGTGCGCTTCAACCAAAGAGAGACTTTGGAAAGAATCTTCAAGCGACTGGAGGCATCAGAAGTATATATATCCCGTGCCCGCATGGATTGCGGCTCATGCTCGGAGGAAATCGTAGATATGGTAGAGGCTCATTGCAGGCATTTTTATATTCGTGCCAACAGATGCTCTTCCTTCTACGATTCCATGTTTGCCTTGACTGGATGGAAAACTGTTGAAATCAACGGTATTGAATTTGAGCTGAATTCCATCCTTGTTGAGAAATGGAAAGGAAAACCGTATCGTCTTGTCATACAGAGACAAAGGCGAATAGATGGAGACCTTGACATTTGGGAAGGCGAATATACCTACAGATGTATACTGACTAACGATTACAAGTCGAGTGCAAGAGACATCGTGGAATTCTACAATCTTCGTGGTGGCAAGGAACGCATCTTCGATGACATGAACAATGGCTTTGGCTGGAATCGATTGCCAAAATCGTTCATGGCACAGAATACTGTATTCCTGCTTATGACAGCTCTCATCAGAAACTTCTACAAAGCTATTATGCAGAGATTGAAAACCCATGAATTTGGATTGCGTGCCACCAGCAGAATCAAGACCTTTGTTTTCAAGTTCATCTCTGTTCCTGCGAAATGGATTAAGACATCACGTAGGCATGTATTGAATATTTACTCAGACAACAATGCTTATGCCAACCTGTTCAAGACAGACTTTGGTTAAAGACCATGCTTTTCTGGTTAAACCAGCGTATTACCTCAAGTCGCTTTATGGGGTAAGGGGATTTTGTGTCTGCGACATTTCTGTTGTGCAAGAAATATGTACAATAAAATGAATTTTGTCGCTTTGCAAGCAAAATCCCACTAAACCCTATAGGTTGCGGATTTGAGGATTCGTTCAAAATCTCCAATGTATTACAGAATATTTGCAAATAAAATGACTAACTTTGCACTCGATTAAAACAAGAATAAAGTATGGATTACGAAAAATTAGGCTATACGGTCATCAAAATGAAGTATGGAGACGTGGGTAAGTATAATATTAAGAACAATATCTTTATAACAGATATTACACCTAGCCTCTCAGCTTTTCAAGATGTCAATGTGAATACACGAGGAATGGGGATTATGCATACGCATGGTTTCTACAATATTTCATGGATAGAGAAAGGAGGTTTTTACTACAATGTAGATTTAAAGCGAGTTTATGTGAGAGACAAAACTCTTATTATGTTTTCTCCTGGTGAATTACATAGTCTTACCGATACAAAACAAATTTCTGGAATCTCTATCGATTTCACAGATGAATATTTTCGCTGTATAGATCCCAAATGGTCTAATTACTTGAAATACGATGTCATTAAAGACGTTCCCGTACTAACCATATCCAATCCAATCGAAGAGAGCAAAATTAAGAACATAATATCCTCGTTGAGAGAGTTGTATGACAAGATGGATACTTCCGTACAATTCGAAGCAAGTATTTATTCAATGTTAACACTTCTACTCTGTGCTATTGCTAACACTAATGAGCATGTTTCAGTAAAGAATGGTCAACCAAAGCAAACGACCCCTCAACACGAATTGTACCTATCGTATACCGAAATGATTGAGAAAAATTTTTGCAAGCACCATGGTGTTCAATACTACACCGAGGAACTTGGCATTGGTGTACATACCCTAAATGCATGCTGTAAGTCTAATGCCGGTATGACACCATTAGCTGTAATTAATGCTCGCATAATACAAGAAGCAAAGCGAATGCTTTTATTCACTACAATGAGAAGTTCCGAAATCTCTTTTGCACTGGGTTTTCCAGAACAAGCTCATTTTATTAATTTCTTTAAACGATTCACGAAGATATCTCCTTTGAAGTATAGAGACAAACACAATGTAAATATTTCAAACCTTTTAGATGATGATCATCTTAAATAGATTGACAATCTTATAAACAAGTCCACTGATTTTTAGTATTTCCGCTAAAGATCAGTGGGTTTGTTGTTCCAGTTTGTAGCTCCGAACCACGTTCGCAACAATAGCTTATTTAAACCATCCATTGTAGCCACCAATCCACGAAACAACAACTGCGACAAAAACGAAGAAGCCCAAAGTGAAGAAAAACCAGAAGAAGTACTGGATATAGTGGCCAAGGTAACAACCATCGTATTCCTTGTACCTCTTCTGAGCAACACGTAGCTCATCGGCAAACATCGAGTTAATCTCCCGATAATGAGCCTGCATTTTGCCAAGAATCCACTTATGCTCATTGTTAAACAGATTCTGAATGGCGTTCATGTCTTCATCAGAAGCATGAACCGCCACATTCAATTTGGTTGGAGCATTTTTCAGAACATTGTCAATATGGGTGTTGATGGTGTCAACTTTCTGACAGATGGTATTCACCGAACCACCCAGTTTCGTCTCGGCACGCTGATACTGCTGAATGGCAGACTCCAGTTCAAGTGTGGCATTGATGAAGGTGTTTGTAGCCTTGTCAATGTCCTCACTCAACTGCTTCAACTCAGGAACACGGTTTACAAGCCCATCCTCGGCTTGCTGCTCCTCAACCTCGTTTTCGACATCATTCATCATGTTGTCGAAGTCGGATCTTTCTTCTGTGTCTATGTTTATCTTGCTTTTTCTGATAGCCATATTGTCATTGATTTATCGGTGGAAACTTCTGCTGCGTGGTTTAGGCTTGCACATGGAATGAGCCATCTGTGCGCAACGGTGGGCAAACTTCCAGTCATCTTCGTCATCTTTCTTGCCCCAACCAGAAGAGGGAGCAGAACCGCCACCGCCACATGATTCTGAAATGGAAGTGGCAGCATCAATATATCCTGCAAACAACAGTATCGCTACATGAGCGACATTCTCTGTTGTCGCAATATCATTGTCCTCTGGAACCTGAACCTCATTAGTAAAGACATCTTTGACAGAGTTCGGAATCCACACCTTCTTGACTTCATCGCCAATGTTGATTGTGAATGCCGTTTGTGTAATTTGAGGTTGCGCTTTTGGTTGTGATGCTGTTGGAGTATGAACGACAGGACGAACTGGGCGAGGCGCAGAAGCAACGGATGGAGAAACAGGCTTTGTCTTGACTTGTGTTGGTTTTGGGTGCAGTTTCATCCAGGTGTCTTCAATCTTTGATGCCATAATCTTTCTGCCAATCTCAGAAGCCTTGAACACGGAAGCATTCTTGCCAACAGTATAGCCGACAAGTTTCCGTTGTTTGTCATAGCGTGGCTTTACCTCATAGCCTTTCATGCGCAACAGATTGAAGTATCTGTCTATGTTGAACTGTTGCATATCTTTGAGGGTGTTTTCACAATCCTCCGCAAGCTCCACTTTCCGCATATTCCGAATTTCCTGCGGTTGTTCCCACCCATGACGCATATTGATGATTTCCGCAGCCTTCATTGCCCGAAGATGAATATCATGCACATCGTTGGTGTTACCCTCCATATCCACACGACAGCAGTCAATGTGAAGGTGCAGCGTTCCTGACTTGGAGTCAGAGTGCAGTCCACCCACATTCATAGAATTGGTGAAGTTGGTCTTTATCTCATTGGAGAAACCGTTGGGCGTAAGTCCTACAGAATCCAAAACTTCCAATGCTTCGTCTTGGAGGTTCGCCCAATCTTCCATAGTGAAGTTGGCAGACTCTTCCTTTGATGGGGAAAGTACAAAAGTGGTCATGAACCTTTCCAACTTTCTGCCCACCGTCCTTTCCGCCTGATGATACTGGCAATGATGCTTCATCATGTACCAGATGGCGGTAGGGTCAAGACCATCTGGCATATTGTTCACCTTGACCGTTTTTGCCTTCTCCTTTTCCAATGCGTATCTTACGGAATTGCCTCCGTACGATACGACCTTTGCGAGCATAATCATGATTGTTCCTTTGATTTGGTCTGTACGTTTGTTGAGATATTCTCTTCAATGCTATACCAATGTTGGATAAGCCCTGCAACGGCATCAATCCACCAACGCATGAACTTCTCATTTTTGAAGAACCGAGCCTTTTCCTCAGCCGTTTTCTTGGATAGCACGTTGCTGATTTTTATCAAATCCGTCCTTGCGATGGCGAGAGAGTTGAGAGCGTCCACCTCTTCCTTGGTGAGCCTCATGCGTGGACGGTGCTTCAAACCAGTCTCAACGACATAGCGGCTCAGACTAATTCCACACTCCTTGGCAAGCGTCTGGAGCTGCTTTAACTCTTCTTTCGTACATCGGTAGGTATGGACTTCCGTGGGCGGTTTCCTTATGATGTTCTTCTTTCTCATTTGTCCTTGTCTCTGATTAAAATGGGATGATTACAAGCACCTTGCAAAGATGGTCACGACTGCGAGCCTGCGAGTAGTCCGAGAAACTTTTAGGAATACAGTAAGACGGACACGGCTTCTGTATTACAAAAGGATTTCTCGAAAAGTACCTATAAAATGACGGCACTTTTAACAGCCTCCGTCCCCAAGGCTGCTTAAACGTATAACAGTTGGGCGGTAGCCTATGGCGGTTAATCGTCCTTTGGGATGATTTTTATGTATAGTGGCTTATTCGCCTCTGTATGCCTATTGATTGCCGTTATGGTATTCGTTAGGTTTGTAGCCATTGGCATTAAAACCATTAGACTGTTGTGTTTGACCTCCAAACTGATGCTGTGGATATGTATTGTGCTCTCCATCATTCTGTTTGGCATCTGCTTCTTGCAGGGAAGAAGGATTGCCAACAGACTGTCTGGAGTAGTTTTGCTGTGGGGAAAATCCACCAGTAATAGCATCGGAAAGATTGCTATTAGTTCCGATCTTACCCACGCTTCCATTATCATTAGATGAAGCCGAATTTAGGGAAGAAGAAATATCTGCCGTAGAAGAATTGCCCTTGTTGTCTGTATCGGATATTCCATTGGAAAAATGCCCATCTTCCTTGTCCGACTTTGTATCATCCTCCGTTGTCGTAACAAATACTCTTGCTTGTGGAACTTCCGTATGGACGATTGCAGAGCCATCCGCATTGCGCTTCAATGAAAAGCCGTTCTTGACAAATCTTCCGTCCACATACCAACCAGAGAGTGAATGCATGGTAATGATGCGGTTGTCTCCAACCTTTTGTGAAGAGGAAATGCCCACAGCCTCCATAGCTTGTAAAAGTTTGGGGACGGTTTTGCGGTCTTTATCCCAGAGTTTGGCAAGTTGGGTATTGTCAACCAGACATTGCCCACACAAGATTTCCACTTGTTGGGTTTTGCTGATAGAAACAAGTGTTGTTTCACGTTCAGCAAGAGAGGCAAGAGACATGAAGCATTCCATGCGGTCAATCTTGTACTTCTTGCAGCGAAGATACTCCATCTGTGCATCGGACAGCGTGAAGCAGTAATGTATCTTTTGTTTATCCATGTTCTGCGAATTTTGAATATTATAACCATAACTGGCAAGACTGTTTTTCTCAGTAAAGAGAAAATCATCTAAGCCATCCTCTCCTTGGGGAAATGTACTCTGCGATAACATAGAGTTCGCCTTGCAACCTGTCATTAGAATGGCTGCTTAATCGTGAAATGCACTCAATGCAAACAGACTGGGCAAGAAGTTTTCTTCTGCCGACAGTTGCTTCATCATTGATGCCCTTGTTGGCTCCGCATTGCTCGGCAAGTCCATTGAAAGCATCACGCATCCGAAAGTAGCCGTTGCCAGTATTGATGTAGCTCACGGCAAGGTCAGCGACATTTGCCAACTTGCTTCTGTACTCCTCATGGGAAATATCGTCCTTCATCATCGCCATGTCTATTTACAAAGTTCACTCATGTGCTTGGTCGCTGCAGCCTTGGTCTCAGCCTCGGACATACTGCGGTTCTGGCGCATCCAGTTCAAGAGCTCTGACTTTTCAAAGTATATAATCTTGCCGTTGGGACGAAAGAACGGAAGTTCATGCTTGTGTGTCATCTTATAGAGACTGCTCTTTGATATTCCCATGAATAAGGCAGCTTCCTCCAGTGTCAATACTTGCTTGGCATCACGGAGAAGATTCTCCATTATCCCAATGCGGTGCTCATGTGACTCTACCTTCAAGAGAAGAGTCTCGGTGTCGATAGTTTTGTTCATTAACCTGTAATTTAATTGTTTGTGATTCGTTGTACTGCTTGCTTTGAAAGTGTAGTCCCCCAAGGCAGAGAGAAATCCCTGCCCGAAAAATGGGGACTACAAAAGTGAAATTAACTGATTGTTATCCTGAAAAGTTCTGTTTACTTGTTATCCTGTATAAAAGTTATTCTGCGTGGATGGGTGTTGGTGGCTGCTGTCCGCTTTGTCCTCGGTATCTGCTTGTTCTCCTCACGCTGTTTGCGACCTCGAAAGGCTTTCTTCGTGTTGTCAACAGCCTTGACCTTTTCATTCGTCAGCACATCTGCATAGATGGCGGTGGATTTGAGCGACTTGTGTCCCATCAGCTTCTTGGTAGTCTCTATGTTGCCGGTAACCGCCTGCACCAAAATTCCGAATGTATGTCGGGCACAGTGAAAAGAGATATTCTTCTCAATGCCCACCTTTTTAGCTATCCTTTTAAGGGCTGCATCCACATTAGCCTTGGCAGGAAGATGAAACACAAAATCATCATTGCCTTTGGGTGGCATCCATGACAAGGCGGTATTGCCGATTGGTACGGCATTGAGAGCCTTGGTTTTCTTTTGGATGATTACAAGCGTGTTTGTTTCCTCGTTCCTCTTGATGTCACTCCACCGCAGAGCCTTGATGTCGCTGATACGAAGTCCTGTTAGACAGGCAAAACCGAAAGCTCTCTGTGTCTCTGCAACTCCTGGACTTCTCTCATCTGAAGCCATGAACCTTTTCAGTTCATCTGGAGTGAGATACTGCTTATGTGATGCCTTTGGCTTGGGAAAGATGTCTGACTTCTCCAACTGGTAGAAAGGGTTAGCCTTCAACTTGCCGAACTTGACAGCCTTGTTGAACACCGTCACTATGCGCTGTTGAACATTGTGAAGGGAGCCTTCACACAAAGGTTTGGCTTCAACTCGTACATACTTCTGTGGTACATAGTCGTTCTTCAACCAAAGGAAGAAAGCCTTTAACCATTCCTTGTCGAACTTCCTCAGAGTGATGTGAGGTCTGCGCTTGCTGGCAAGGAACTCGCTCATTAGGTATTTCAGATACTTTGATTGGTCAACAATAGCCTTGGAATAGTCTGTGTTGTCGCTCATCCAGTCGATGTAAGTCTGGATCCAATCTAAGACTTCGGGAGACTCGTCATTGGGGATTCCCTTCACAATCATCAAGTGACCTACCTCTGGAATGGTCTCTGGATGAAGAATACGCTCTGCCCTTATCTGGTGAGCACGTTGCAATGTTTCTTCGTTCCTTGCTTTGGTCTCTGCATCAACCTCTGGCAACAAATAGAGGGAAAGAAATTCAAACTTGCGCTTGCCACCATCGTAGATGTCAAGATACAAGCTTATGTTGTCGTTGGCAAGTGCCTTTTGTCTGATAGTTATTGTCATGTCTCTATATGTTTTCGTTGTCAATGATTTATGTGAACATACCGTCAATGAGGTTGATGGCTTCCTCCTTCTTCTTGTCCACGATTTTAGCATAGATTTCCGTGGTCTGAATGTTGGAATGTCCCATCAGCTTGCTTGTGGTAAAAAGGTCTGCACCGAGTGTGAGCATCATCGTTCCGAACGTGTGCCGTGAGCAATGGAATGAGATATGCTTCTCAATCCCTGCCGCTTCCGCCCATTTGTGGAGAGCCCTGCCTATAACGGTCTGTGTGGTCGGAATGTCAAAGAAAGGAATATCATTTCCTCTTGGTTTCGGCAACCAACGCTTAGCCTCTTCCGAAAGAGGTATTATAACAGGCTTCTCCGTCTTTTGCATTTCCATATCTATGTATTCGCCCTTTCCGTCAGCGGTCTTGAAGATGTGCATCGGAGCAAGACGGTACATGTCGCTTAATCGCAATCCAGTAAAACAGGCGAAGATGAAAGCCTCCTTGACCTCTGGGCGGTAACTGTCCGTAGCCATGAGGGTACGAAGTTCCTCAATGGTCAGATACTCTTTCTTGCCGTCCTTGGGTTGGATGCGCTCACGTGCATCAAGTTCCTTCATAGGGTTGTTGCGGATAATGCCTTGTCGCACAGCGTTGTTGAGAGCAGTGGAGAACATTCCGAGGTATCGGCTTGCCGTATTCTCGCTGATTGGTCTTGGCTCGCCATACTTGATATGGGAATTTGGGAAGTTTCGCAAGAACTTCACATATCCACGGCAGAACTCCGCATTGACCTCTTCAAGCGAAATGAAGCCTTTGTTAGTCTCGTCAAGATACTTCTCCACGGTGTGCAGCATTTCCACACGGCAATGGAGCGTTGACTTCTTGATGCCGACACCACCTTCACAATACTTCTTTATCCATGTGGTAAGAAGCATCGAGCCTTGTTTTACTGTCTCCCAGTCCTGTATGCCATGACCATGCAGGGCTTTGATGCGCTCTGCCTTGATGCGTTCTGCAACCGCCATAGTCTGCTTGTTCTGTTCCTTGCAGACAGGGTTGATTTCGGGGACGAGGTAGAGTTTGAGGTATTCATACTTTCTCACTCCCTTGTAGTAGATGTCAAGATATATGCTCTTGTTGCCATCTGCGAGCGACTTCAACCGAACTTTAATCGGCTCTTTCAGCTTTACTTGTTTCTTTGGTCTTGCCATGATGTATGAAGTGTTATTTTGTTTTTGTATTCTGCTACATTGGAGGGTCTTTCTCCCTCTTGTTGAAAGTTCATGTCAGATATGGTTTCCTATGCTGACATTTGCTTTTCTTTCTCTTCCCTTACTTCGGAAAACTGATGTAAAGATAAGAAAACAAACCGAGAAACGAGAAACAAAACGGAAACAAGAAACAGTCTTTTATGTCTTTTTAAGAATGAGTTTAGCAAACATCGGAAAATTCAAGTTATCACTTAAAGCATTGATACTTAGCGTATTTACTTTCATTTGCTTTCTTGTCTTTTCAAACGTATTTTGTAGGACTAAGATATTCTTGACGTCCTGCTCCTCGTTGTTCATGGCGATATATACCGAGATTGCACCCACGATGGCCACAACGCCGGCAATGGCGTAGCACAATTTCACCATAATAGGCACATACTTGGCAATCTCCTCGGCGACAGTGGATAATGCGCTCGTACCGGCGGAATAGTCGCCTGCGGAGTTCTGCGCTTTCGCTACCATGCCGGACAGCAGCATGAAGGAGAACATCATTACTTTGGTGGGGATTCTGTTGACGAATCCGAATGCCTTTCGGCACAGTTGTTTGGTTTTCTGAAACATACGTTTACTTTTTTAGTGAATACTTTATTTGTCTGCGACCTGATACAAGTAAGGTTATATGCGGTAGCCGAAAAAAGCCGGGAAAACATAGAATGCCCCAATCAGGAACAGGCACGCGCCGACAAGCGTCATTATCGACTTGGTGATGCCGTCCTCGCCCGTGTTCATCTTGATATATATCTGACAGACGGACACGATAACGTAAACTCCGGCTATGGCGCAACAGATATACTGGACATATAGCATCATCGTCACCACGAAGTCGTGCATCGTGGCCAACGCATCCGCTCCCCAGCTATAGTTCACGCTGCCGCTTTTGGCAAAAGCCGTGTAGGGGAACGGGAGGCACAGCGCACATAGAATCTTTTTAGCTTTCGACATCTCACAACCGGTCTTGAATTGGGTTCCACTTTATTTCCGGCCGGTTGTCTAACCGTCCCTTGAAAATCATAGCCTTGTACATCTCCTCCGACGTGCGTGCGTCCGACAGGTAAGGCGTGGTCTCTTCCATCTGTTCCTCCGCCTCGGCCTTCAGCCGTTCCAGTTTCTCCTGCGCCGTTCCCGGTTTGTCCTTGACATCCTCAGGGGATGTTTCGGAAGAGGTAGCCGTACTTTCCGTCTCGTAGTTCTCGCTACCGATACAGAAGCCGGTCTCGCTTTCCGTGACAGCCACACTCTCTTCCTCTTCCGGTGCGCCGAGGTCGAAAACTTCCTCGTTCGGTTTGTCCGTCCCCTTTTTCCCGTAGAGGTCATGCGCTATGATGACGGCGTAGTAAATGATGTAGGCAACCGTCAGGACGATGGCAAAAATGAAATATGAGTTCATGTATTTAGTATGAATATTAAAATTTGTATTAGTATGATTTTGCAAAGAAACGCACGAAATATAAAACCATAAAATAATTGAGCATTAAACATCTATTTCGTTAATGAGATTTATGTAATTTCCAAAAATCGAACTATTAAATCGTACTATATTGCAGTCTCTATGGAGGGAAATGGAGAAATCGGGGCATAAAAAAAGCTCTCGTGGTGGAGAGCTTTAGGTGGCAAAGGAGAACACAGAATATCAGCGTTTCTTTCCGCGCAGGTAATCGTTCAGGTCTTTGTATTCCGCATAGTGGCAGGATTCATCGCTGACACGTCCATCATACATCCCGGCAATGGTCTCTGTGGTTCTCTGCCCGGCAAGGTCATTGTCGAGATAACAGTGGATGACCGAATATTCCTGTAAACGTGCCAGCGTCTTTTTCAAGTTGTTTACCGAGTTCATCACGAGGTAGTCGCATGGTATGGCAAGACAGACCGTCCGGTCGCCTGCCAGTTTCAGTGTCATATAGGAAAGGAAATCCATGAAGCCCTCGAAAACACAGACATTTTCCTGTGTCTCTTCTGTCAGATGTCTTATCAATGAGATGTCCTTGTTGTTCAGGCATCCCTTGTAATAGGCGTTGCGCACCTCGTAACCACCGGATATATTGCCGAATGCGAGAGCGAAGTAATGACGGCCTCGCAGCTCATAATGCACCTCCTTGCAATACATACGGCCGATGTCCGCGTCGATAAGCCGGGATTGGAGGTAAGAGAACAGGGCGTGATGGCGGAGTGGAATCACGATCACGTCTTTCATTTCAGCCTCCACCGGTCGGGGTGGAGCGGTCGGCATACGGGTTCTCGGTAGAGATGCGCCATTCACAAGCCTCTCGATATACGCCAATGCCTCGCTCACGCTGTCCGTCCGGCAAATGTTTTTTGTCAGTTCCACCAAGTCGCCACCGGTCGCCTCGCCGAAATCGTACCATTCATTGATTCGGTCATTTACCTTGAACGACGGGGTACGCTCGTTCCGTAACGGTGAGAAGTACCAGTATTGTTCCGATTTTATATGCTGTGCATGGTGGCCGAGCTGTGCCAGAAAATCCACGATGCGTACTTGTTTTGCTTCTGCTATGGTCATCTATTTTTCTTTCTCTTGATTTCAAAAAAAGGTTTAGTTTAGTTTTTCCCCTATATATATAAATACTAAAGTAAACTAAATGATATAAGCCCGCGCACGACTTCATTCTTCATTAAAAAGCATGGCCTCGGTAGGCGTCATGTCGTAATAGAACAACTTGTCCCGTTTGATGATGAGCTTGAGGTTGTCTATCAGGTATTGCATCAGTTTTATCATGACACTCCGGCCGCGTTTGAACCCGATTGCCTCGTAGGAGACCATCAGGCTCTGCAGCAGGTTGTCGAATCCCCGGATGGGCTTTTCCCCGAATGCGGCGGAGAGAGCTTCGCGGTGCTGTTCGATGCTCAGCTCCGTAAACCCCGTTCTTGCTTTGGGCTTCGGGGGCTCGCCAAACGAGTGTACTTCCGCAATGACGGGCAGTCCTGTTTCATTGATGGTAAATGCAAACGGCTTGAACTCTTTTTCCCGGATATGGAGCGCATGGACTTCGCTGATGCCGGGATTCTCGTTGCTCTTGCTGATGACCAGCACGGTCTCCGCCTTGTTGCTCATTTCCGTTCCGATATGTCCGCGCACGTTGTTGTCCCCTTTGTTCAAATGAAGCACACAGTGGATGTGCAGGTCGTATTTCGAAGACCATTCCATCATCCGGTTGATGACTTCCACCGATTCACCGGCATTATTGATGTCGAGCATCAGGTCGCGAATGCCGTCGATGATGACCAGTCCGTAGCCTTTCTGTTGGCGCAGCGCATAGTCGATGACCTCGATACGCACTGACGGCGAATATTCACGCAGGCAGAAAAAATCGAGATTCTCCGGATCGGTCGTCGTGGGCAACCCGGCCAGCCGCAATATACGCTCCAATACCGAGCGGCAATGGAAACGGCTCTGTTCCGTATCGACGTACAGAATACGCTGTTTGCCTTCGGGCAGATGTGCACGGTAATTCAATACTTGTTTCCCCGCCAATGATGCGGCGACAAGCGCAGAGACGTTGAACGTCTTTTTCGATTTCGCCTTGCCGGTCGATGCACTGAAATTGCCGAGCGTGGCAATCGTTGAGTTATCTATCCAGATGATTTGCGGAGGGGTCTCATAAATGTCCGTCGCCTTGATTTGCGAGGCATGGAGGATGTCCGACAGGCGGTGTTCATCCATCCCCATGCTGGTTGTGCGGTCAATCCTTCTTTCGTTTTCCATAGCGTCTCTTGTTAAGGAACGGTTCTGTGGCAGCGGCTTCCGTCACCCTGCGCACAGCCTCGTTCATGGTAGGTTCATAATTCTGCAACAGCCATTCGTCCAATTCCTCCTTGGCGAAATAGACCATTTTACCGCGCGGTTTGTAGTGCGGTATCTCCTTGCTCGATGTGAGCTTGTACAGCATACTTTCAGAAACCCCGATATACATGCAGGCTTCCTGAAATGTGAAAACTCTCTTGGTCGTGAAGATGGTATTTTCCAGCAGCGTAATACGCTCCAAGAGACTTTCGACCGGTTCCAATTTCTTCAGTACCGATTCAATGGCGGCGAGCCGTCCGCTCATCCGCTCCATGAATGTCATTCTATTCGGCATAATAACACAGTTTGATTTTTGACAATGGAGATGAAACCTCCGTTATGCAGCGCGCTAACGGAGGTCAAAGGTATGTCCTGTAAACGAAGATGTCGTGATTTGGGGAATGATACTATGCACGTGTCATTGTAACTCTCATGCTTTTACCTTTCACATACTTCGCTTCTTGTCACTTTCTGTCATTCTTTCAGCCGATCAATGACCTTTCGGATGCTGTATGCGACCGATGTCATGTTGTTCTTGATGGATGACAGCGCGGAAGACAGGGTTGACACCGAAACGGAGCGTGTCCCGTCCTTGGACTGCAGGAATGCACCCTTGCCGAGAACATTCTGCCACCGAGATTGGATGAACGAGTTTTCAAGAAGCGCATCGAACAGGATTACCACACGGCGGATATTGTTCACGCGGATGGAAAAACCCTTCTTGCAGGCGAAGAGAGCCTCCATGTCTTCAATGCGTACAGAAACACAGAACAGATGATAAGTATTGGCGCAAGCCACTATACCTTCCATCTGTTCCGGGGTAAAATCACAACCAAAAGAAAGAGAGAGAGCCGCAGGTCGGTTGATACGGGGTGGACCAAGCGGAGACAACGATTCCGAGGTGTCATACATCCGTTTCAACTTCATGCACTCATTAAACGTGAAATCCGGTGCGGCAAAGCAGGGCTGGACGGAACTGGCGCACTCGGTCAGCAGCCCCTTGACAATGTGGATGTTCATTTCGTGGCAGTTCCGGCAGGCCGCATGGTCACAGTCTATGTACCGGTGTCCGTTTACGAAATCGTCCACATAGCGGTGGTACTGTTTACCACCCAACACAACATCGTGGAGATAAACTGTTTTTGCTTCGGTAAGCAGGGCGAAAAGTTCATTCGCCACATCCTTGTCCGCAGCGAAGTGCTGCAGGTGTTGGCTTCCTCCAAAAAGAGAGAAGGCCGTCTTCAGGTCTTTTCATGTCGATTTACCTTTTTGAGTTTATAATATGTGATGAAAGCATTAACTTCGGTTGCATTTACAACCGAAGAAATGCCGTAAATAGATGTTTGTAAATTAGACATGGACCACATAATGCCTTCAATTAGTTAAACAAACCGTTTACAAGATTCACAGCCTCGTCCTTTTTCTTATTGATAATCTTGGCATACACCTGTGTCATTTTCACATCGGCATGACCGAGCAGCTTCGAGACGGTATATAAGTCCGCTCCGAGCGTCAGCATCATGGTGGCAAACGTATGCCGGCTGGTGTGATAGGAGAACCGCTTAGAGATTCCGGCTGCTTTCGCCCAAGGTTTGAGCTGCATCCTGATTGTATTGGCGGACGGCAGGTCGAACACATTATCTTCTGATGATTTGCCCCCACGTTCCGGCATCCACTTCAATGCTTCAGGAGAGAGGGGCAGGTAAATAGGCTCTTTGGTCTTTTTCATGGACACGGCCAAACGGTACTGTCCCCGGTCAACGAACACGTCACTCCATTTCAGCTTGATTATATCGCTGATGCGTAATCCGCAGAAGCAGGAGAACAGATATGCGCATTTTACGATCTCGTATTCCTCGTGGGGCATAGGAGTATCAATTAACGCCTGTACCTCTTCGATGGTCATGTACGACCGCATACTCTCCGGCTTGCGGATTTTCTCCGACTTCTCAAGTTCGTTGAAAGGGTTGGCCTTCATCTTTTTCTTCCTGACGGCAGAGTTCAACGCACCGTTCAACGCACGGTAATAATTGTGAAGCGTGTAGTTCGATATGTCCTTGCCTTTCGGATGATATTCCGTCAGCAGATAAGTGATGTAGCCACGACAGAAGTCCCCGTCAATCTGATCCAGTGTGACCATTTCTCCGGCATAGTCTTTCAGTATGCGCATGGCAATCTTGATCTGACTGCCATCTTTCTTACCGGCACTCTCTTGAGCCTCCATATAAACCTGCATCCAATCCAGCAGGAAAGTCTTGTCCTTACGGAACACAATCCCAGCCTCATTACTGGTCAGTTCGATAATACGCTTCGACTTGATGGCATTGGCGGCGTCCATTGTCGCCTGATTCTGCCTGCGGGAGTTGCTATCCGTTTCCGGGATAATATACATCTTGAGGTATTCATATGTCCGCTTTCCGTCGCGGTATATATCCAGATACAGGCTCTTGCTGCCATTGCTCAGCGACTTCATCCGAAGACGAATCGGCTCTTTGACTTTTGTATGATTCTTAACTCGTGCCATAGGGATTCCTTTCTCATTTTTTCTACTGCAAATATACGGATAAGTATCGAATTTGAGAAACAAATGAGAAACAAAATTGCACCAAATAAGAACCAATCTACTGAAAGTTCTGAAAACAACCGAAAATAAAAAGACGTTTATAAAATACTGATTTACAACATATATATTATCACTTTATTGGATGTTATTTTCATTCTGTGCATATGATGTGTAAATCTGGTAAATTTATATAACTATCTGTGAGAATTATTACTGAAAATTGTGCAAAAGATGTAGGAACAAGCAGAAAAATTTAAACAATCTGTCATTATGGATACCTTCACCAAATTCAAAAGAATTATAGTGAATTAGCACGAAATAATTCGTAAAGTTAAGTTATATTTTCATGCCACATCCTGTATTCTACAAGTTGGTTTTCACTATCTTTTTTTCGCCCATATCACGTTTTTGGGAATCACAGAACAATTAAGAGCGAAGAAACTACTATATCAGATTTCTTCGCTCTATAACATAACTTTATTTCCCCAGCGACTTGAATACTTTATCTATACAGCGTTTTTTCTGTTCCATATTGGGATGAACATATAAGTTCAGCGTAGTTGATATGTTTGAGTGTCCCAATAGCACACTAACAGTTTTATAGTCACAACCGACTTCTATACAACGAGTCGCAAAGCTGTGGCGGAGTCCATGGTACTTTAATTTTGGAATATCAAGTTTCTCCATCAGCCTTTTATAGTAGTTACGGTATGTACGTGGTTCTGTCGGACGTTCATCATTGGTTAGGATGTAATAGTCATCGTTAACTACTTTTTTCAAAGGCTTCAACATTCCTAGCAACTCTTTATTCATCGGAATCTCGCGACAGGAGTTTTTGGTCTTTGGTGTGTTTATAACCAGCTCAGTGTGCTTTTTCTCCCCTTCTATAATATAAATACGTTCTATTGTTCGATTAACGGTTAGTATTCCATCAGTGACATTAATATCACTCCATTTTAAAGCACAGATTTCTCCAATACGTAGCCCTGTACTAAGGCTGATATAAATACCAAGTCCCATGAATGTAAAATGACTTTGGATATGGTTTAATATCTTCCTATGGTTAGTAACGGACAGAACATCCAATACTTTGTTCTCTGAACTTGGGGGATATTTGATGTCCCATTCATAATAAGTCATCCATTCCTTCTTCACTCCGAATTTCATTACCATTTTAAGGACTATCAGAATATCCTTGACCGATTTAGTACTTAATCCACTTTCAATTTTGTGCAAAACAAAAGCTTGAACACTATGTTCCGGAAGTGAATTATCCTCCCCAAAAGTCGGAAGAATATGGTTCTCCAAGATCAATACATATGCAGCCATAGTGGACTGTTTCACATAAGGCCGCTTGTACTCTTTCCATGCAGCCGCAATTTCTCTAATAGTTTTATGAATCATGATTTCTTAATAATTGGTTCTTATAATTAGAGAAATATAAACCATAATGTTCCGGCTTTGCGATTTCCGGAGTTTACGGAAGAATGGCAAGGGGAACAATTGCAAGAAATAGCAGAATTATCCAAAGGAATTGGTATATCAAAAGAGCAATTGTCTGAAAATGGAACTCCATGTATTCTTTACGGTGAGTTATACACGAAGTATAAATCAGAGATTATCAGCAAAATAATCAGCCAAACCGACATTGAGAAGTCGAAGTTGAAACATAGCAAGCAAAATGATGTAATTATACCGTGTTCAGGTGAAACTGCTATTGATATTGCTGTTGCCCGGTGTGTTCCATTCGACAATGTTTTGTTGGGTGGAGACTTGAATGTTATCCGTTTACATAAATATGATGGTGCCTTTATGGCTTATCAACTTAACGGTAAACGTAAAACCGATATAGCTAAGTTGGCTCAAGGGGTTTCTGTTGTACATTTATATGGTGAAAATTTGAAGTCAATCAAGACTTATAATCCAAGCTTACAGGAACAACAGAAAATTGTAAAATTGCTTTCTATGCTTGATGAACGTTTAGAGGTACAAAACAAAATCATTGAGAAATTGCAATCCTTAATTAAGGGACTAAATGATTCTTTGTATAAGCAATATGGTAATGCAATAACAACATCTTTTTCTGATTTGGGACATTCGTATTCTGGATTATCTGGAAAATCCTCAGAAGACTTTGGAAGTGGCAAACCATTCATAACATATCTGAATGTATATTCTAATAGTGTTGTGAATGAGAACGAATATCAATATGTTCGTATAAACGATGGAGAAAAGCAAAATATCGTTCAATGTGGAGATGTGTTGTTTACTTTGTCTTCTGAAACGCCAGAAGAAGTAGGAGTTGCCTCTGTTTATTTGGGAATAGACGAAGTGTTTTTGAATAGTTTTTGTTTTGGCTTCCACATCGATAATAAAGAATTGGCCTATCCTCCATATTTTTCTTACTACGTTTCTTCGACTCCTTTTAGAAAATTTATATATCCGTTTGCACAAGGAAGTACACGTTTTAACCTTTGCAAGGCAGATTTTGAGAAGGCAAGTATAAAACTACCTTCGTTGAATAATCAAAAACACATCTATGCAATTTTGAACAGTATAACAGGGAAAATAGAAACGGAAAAAAACTTACTTGAATACTATACTACTCAAAAGCAGTATCTGCTTCGTCAAATGTTCATATAAACATCTGACGGAGCAAGTATTGCTTCTGCAAACTAAGATTTATTAGGACATTTTGTTCTGTCAATAACTTATCATCTATTGTGGCCAGAAACTTGGCGTATTTTAATTGCTCTGAATATGACGGACAAAAGATTTGAGCTTTTCCGTAGTCTTTGAAATATATGTGAGGTATTGCCATTCCTGTCTTATATGGCTCAAAATTAAAAATATTCAGTAAATAATAGAGATATCGGAGTGAAAAGCCTTTTTTCGCTTGTAAGATATTCAATGTTCCAGTTGCAGAGCATTTTCCCGCAACATAGGAAACTGCCCCAACACCAGAACCATCTTTTATAATGTATATGGCTTCATTTGAGGTATTATAATTATCAAGGAAACCGACTACACCATTAGCACCATAGACAGGATATGCACCATATTCCAAAACATCACTTTCCTGCAATGTTGAAGAACTGCATTCCAAACATTGTGATATGCGTACATTCGGCTTGTTGCGAAGTACAATATTCTGCGCAATTCCCTTAATTAAGGATTTATGGTCCAATAGTTAGTAACGGATTATATCGGTATGCGAACTTATGATCTGATAGAATAACATAAAAAATCCAAATTATTTGTCATATAAAGTGAAATTCAATAACTTCATGGCAAAAATCGGATTATTATGATTATTGCTAAAGATTATCACATTGAAATGTTGAGTGTTGGTGCAGCTGATGCTTTCATATTGTATGTAATTGATAGCCAGGATAATGGACATCTTATCCTTATAGATGCTGGAAATTATAATGATGGGGACAAAATAATCAAACACATTAGAAAGTATTATAGCAATCCTGTTATTGATTTGGCAATTGTTACTCATTGTGATGATGATCATTATGGTGGTTTTGTTAGAATGCTGGAGAAACTAAAAAAAGGAGAGCGTGATGCAATTGGTATTGGCCAATTTTGGGTTAATGACCCTGGTAAAAATCACATTTATGTTGATGATGTCAAATATACGAACAATCAACCGGCAGTAAACAACAGAGCGAGGAAAGTCTATGATTGCAATGGACTAAATCTTTTGGAGTTAATAGACTATTTAGAGATTGATCGAATGGAAAAATTCGCTATAAGTATAAAGGATACAAACGGAAAGCTAACACCTGTACCTGATCGAGTTTTTAATTTCTTGTATATTATTGGTCCAACAAAAGCATATTACAAAAAACTCATTCCTAAGTTCAGAGATGACATAAAATATAAGGAGCCTGATAATATGTACAATGAATCAGTAGATAGCCCAACAGACGAAAGTTTAAGCCCAACATTGGATGCCGCAGATGATGATAGTTCAGCTCACAATCAAAGCAGTATGATAGTTTTGTTCCAACCTCATGAAAATAAAAAATACCTATTTATGGGAGACGCAGGACGAGATGCGTTTAACCATATTCCGATGCCACATAAATTTTTAATCGAAAATATACAATGGCTAAAAGTTCCTCATCATGGTAGCAAACATAATTTAGACACAATGATGATAAAATGGATAAAACCCCAAGTTGCTTATATATCAGCAAATAGTAATGATGAGTATGCTAATAGGTGTACTATAAATGCCTTAAAACGCTCCAAATGTGATGTTTATTCAACACATCGAGATCATAGCAATTTTATACATAAACAAATTGGAGAACGAGAAGGATATTCAACAGCAACACCTTTATAGATATGAAAGACAAAAAGATTGGATTAGCTCTCTCAGGCGGTGGGTATAGAGCTGCAGCATATCATATTGGGACATTAAGAGCCTTAAACAGATTAGGTATACTTGATAAGGTTGATGTAATATCCGCAGTTTCTGGCGGATCGATTACTGCAGCATATTATGCTCTTCACAAAGATAACTATGAAGTTTTTGAGGATAGTTTTATTAATAAATTGCAGAGAGGCGTTCTTAGAACTTCGATAGCTTATCTTGTATTGTTACTTAGTGCATTACTACTCGCGTGCTACTTTATTAGTTGGTGGCTACTAATACTAGAAGTTATAATATTGTTAATATGCTGGTATTGGATTCTCCCCGTGAGCTATTTCATTGAGTATTCATATAATCGATTATTCTTTAAAAAGAAAAAACTTTCAGACTTGCCAATAAGCCCTTTAGTCGTAATAAATGCAACAGATGTTTCAAATGGAAAGCTATATACATTTTCCCAACTAAAAATGGGCAGTTATACTTATTATAAGAATGGTGATTATTCAACATCACCTTTTGATAATACGCAATTTACTATCGCTAAAGCTGTGATGGCATCATCATGTGTGCCTTTTGCATTTTCCCCTATTAAGATATCAAAAGAGTTTTGCAAGGAAGATACTCAAACGCCTATACTTATAGATGGAGGACTGTACGATAATCAAGGAACACATAAGTTAAGTACACCAAAAAGCCGATATCACACGGACTATATAATTGTCAGCGATGCCGGCAATACACAGATTAACTCAAAATGGATTCTAAATCCCATAAGTCTATTGATAAAAACATCAGACATTATGATGGCGCGTATCAAGACATTTCAGCGACAGCAAAACATATATACTAGGGCAAACCCTAATAGATATGCATATGTACCATTAGAGTGGGACATTGAAGAACGGCTAATTAGGGGGTTTGTTCGAAATATTATAGATGGTAATATAGTCGAATCGTTATACTCTTGGCATAAGATATCTTCGGAAGATATTAATAACCTTACGAATTCAGACAAAGAGATATCAAAGAATGCATTTGAAAATATTGTGACAACACTAAAAAAGAGTATTGACTGGGATCGACTTTCCAAAATATTTCCGGATAAAGAGAGTTGCAAGATGGCAAGGTCTGTAGGAACAAACTTAACCAGACTAAAGCGGAAAAAGATTGATGCTCTTATACGCCATTCTGAAGCACTTACCGAAATCCAAGTACGATTATATTTACCAGAAATCATTGAGAATTATGAATAAAATTACACGATTTAGAGCTTATCAGTTAGGGACACCAGGCTCCTCATTTTCTTATTCTGTCGATGATCATTTTACATTGATAGAAGCTCGGCTAACGCACATGAGTATACGGGGTATTAGCGCAGAATTAGAACTATTAAATAAAAACGATATCAATTGTTTGCATATAACAAGTTGGGATCAGGACCATTGTGATTATGATGAGTTATCATTAATTTTAAAATATCTTAAACCTTGGAAAATAGAATACCCTGGATATGCGCCTCATACAGACAATGCAATAAAGTGTAAACGGTTAATAGAAGCTTATCAGGGGTATACGGAAAGAATTTCGCCTGAGTACATCAACTCTTTATCTCCAGGGGAAGAGAAAAAATACAACAACATATTATACAATCCAATATACATTTCAGATAATAGTAATGACAATTCTGTAGTGCAGTTATTTAGGCAAGGTAGATTTTCGTTACTTAGTCTTGGTGATTGTGAAGATCCTGCTATTGCTCGCAGATTGATTAATAGTAGAATGGTAAATGAAACAGATGTATTGATTCTTGCACATCATGGTGCAGACAATGGTTTTACAACAAGAGAGTTAATTGATGCCATACAACCTAAAATAGCAATATGCTCATCGAATTATGACAATCAGTTCGAACATCCTGCTCAATTTATAAGAGATCTTCTATACTATTCTGGTATCACCCTATTCACAACAAAAACGGGAGATATAATTATAGAATGCAAAGAGGATAACATAGTTAGAGCATACAACCTATCCGCCGATAGCACACAAATTAGCTCTGTTAAAAATTTCGTTCCAAAACTCCTAGTGAATAATTAAGGACTTAAAATTCCTAATCAGAGGAATAAGAAATAGTCTGCTGTACTCTGATAATGGCACACCGATTAGAATCGGGGATATCTTAAAAGAGCGAGCTGAGAAAACGACGGTCAACAATCAACACGAGATTTTAAGTTCAACGGTCAAAGGCATATTCTCGCAGCGTGAGTATTTCTCAAAGGATATAGCCAGCGAAAATAATGTTGGCTATAAGGTAATCCGATTATACGATGTTGTATTGAGCCCCCAGAATTTATGGATGGGCAATATCAATTACAATGATCGTTTTGAGGTGGGAATTGTATCTCCTTCTTACAAGATATTTACCATTGCGGAGAAATATGACAAAACCTTTATCGCATCAATGCTAAAGACTCAGCGGGCCTTATATAATTACATGTTAGTGTCAGAGCAAGGTGCAAGTATAGTGAGGCGAAATCTAAATATGGAGGCATTTGAACAACTCGTATTCAAAATACCTCCATATGAAAAGCAATGCGAAATAGGAAGAACTATGTTGGCCTTGCGAACTAGGCTGGCAATTGCTAATGCTATTAAAATAGCCTACGGACAACAAAAGCAATGGTTACTCAGAAAGATGTTTATATAAACATTTTAGATAATAAGTACCCCTTTTGACTTTTAAGCGAGTCTAACATCCGGCTTGCTAGAACTAACTTGTCTTCAATAGCAGATGTTAGATTCACAATATTTATCAATTCTGGTTTTTCAGGGATAAACACGTTGTTATCAAGAAAGTGAGAATTCGTTATGTTAATAGTGTTTTTAGCTCCTTTCTGAATCAGACGATGTAAATAATTCTTGGTATTAATAGGGCTTTTGAAGTACAAATGCAGATACTTGCCAATGTAATCATTTTTAGGTTGATAGACTCCGTATAATGGCGACACGGCAATTGGTTTCTGAATGTGGCTACGCTTAACTATGCCATATGGAAAATCTCCAGTGGGGCTCTTGGTATAAACAATATCACCATAGTTGACAACATTGTAATGTAGGGTCTCCTTTGAAGCAAAAGATCTGCCAAGATAATCTATCTGATTGATGATTCCTTGACTAACTGATACTGAATAAACCTCATAATTTTCTATATTTTTTATATGTCTTTCAATTAAAATATCTCGAAGAAATACATACTTACCTTTCACAAAAGCTCCCGAACAAATCTTTGTAACAATTCCTCTGATTAAGGATTGCAGTTTCTCAATGATTTTGTTTTGGGTAGAAATACGCTCATCTAACAAAGCCAATAGCTTACCAATTTTATGTTGTTCACCGACAGACGGTAGATATAAAGGCATATCTGCAATCATTTCCATTCTGACAGAGTCAACAGAATTTTTTGCACTCATCCGTTTTACACGATTATAAAATCGGCTGGAAAAATATTGGTACAAATATTTACCATCACATTTGAAATTACTAAGGATATAGACTCTCTGATGGACACCTATTTTCCCAATAGAATAATGAAAGACTTTTCCTACTCCAACCCCGTCTCCAGCTGTTAATATTGCTTCTCCATCAAATGTCCACGAGTTAATACGCTCAATATTTTGAGAACGAACATAAAATGGATATAAGCCATTTTCGTCTTTATCTTGGGTATTCTTATTTCCTGTGGTTATTTTACACACGTCTTTGAAATAGCCTTTTTCCCATTTATCCGCAAACTCCGGGAATCGTAAAGCCGGAACATTAAGGACTTTTTTATCGTTATTATTTGCCATAGTCACTATTCATTATCAGAGTTAATTTCAAATGGCAACAAGTTGTCACCTTCATTAAAACGGTCGAAATCCGAG
>OKWJ01000940.1_pt1 | contig 26445 bp, 28 predicted proteins | sample 1607121 | NCBI WGS metagenome assembly OKWJ01 (sample SAMN04414080, study PRJEB24778) | human gut metagenome | material: faecal | host: Homo sapiens | reverse complement strand
AATACTCTAAAGCTATTTTAATATTTACATTCTAATATATTTAAATTAATATAGGACTTTATTAAAACCATAAAACAAGCACATTTTATCTTAAAATTCTGTCTATCTCATATTATAATAGCACAAAACCTTTTCTAAATCCATACTTTCCACTTAAGTCCTTTATTTTTCTAATTTTCATAATCTGTCAGTAACCACATAATTTAGCAATATTATAGATCGACAGATTTTTCAAATTTACAAAAAATTATCTGTTTTATCATCTTCAATCATACCAAGAAACTCTTTTTCCATCCAATGTTGATTTCTACTTTTAAACAAAATCACACTATCCTTACTTTCTCTAATATACCTATCCAATTCAGTTTTCAGCTTAATAGCCTGTGAATTTAATAATTCTCCTTCAAAAACAGAATTCTGAATATGTACCAAATACTTTTTACATGTCTTAAAAACATTTCTCAATACCTTTTGTCCTTCTTTATCTTCTAAATTTATATCATAAACTAAAATAACATACATATTACCACCACATTTTAAAACCTTCATATTCTTCATCTTCAAGCAAATGTTTAATTAATTTATATACCTCTAATCTCATCAAATATTCATAACTCACTTCTCTGTCCAATTTTTTATGCTTAATTTTAGTTTGTAATCTCAAATCAATTTCTCTTGTTATACTTTTTCGTGCTTCATCTTTTATATAAGTAAAATTAAGACCCTCCTCAAAACCTTTTTCAGTTATCTGTCTTTTATTTAACATAGAAAAAATTAATCTATCTGCTATAATTGGTTTGAAAATTTCAGCAATATCTAAACACAATGAAAATCTTCTTTCAGATGGTTCATGCAAATAACTTATTGTAGGATTTAGCTGTGTCTTATAGATTTCACTTAAAACTCTTGTATATATAATTGTATTAACATACGAAATCAATGAATTTATTGCATTATCTGGAGGATTTTTTACTCTTTTTTCAAAAGCTATATCTTGATTAATTATAATATTCCATGAATCATAATAAACCTTTCTAATATTTCCTTCTATTCCCATTAATTCCGGCACATCTTTACACAATTTTATTTGCTTTCTTAAAAAATCTATCTCTTTCATATAATCTTTTAAGTCTTTTCCTCTATTATTATAATAAGTTAAATTTCTATAAATATTATATGATGCCGCTTCTATAAAGGCTTTTGCAATATCTAATCTTTTTTCTTTATCATTATAATGTTCAACTTGTTTTATTAATAATTTTCCAGATACAAGAGATTCTTTTGGATAATATGTACCTGTATAAAATCCATAATAATTAAAAAAATGCACATTTATACCAAACTGAGATAAAAAGTTTAATAAACTCGTATTAAAATCAAGTTCTGTCATAACATATATATCATCCACTCGTTCTACCGGTATACTTTTCTTGGTATTATCTTTATATACTATTTCCAATGTATTATCTTTTCTTTGAAGCCTCCCACTTTTGTATAAATAATATGATTGTTTCATTTTTAACAATTCCTTTCTATACAATTTTTATACATAGCATAAATCAAAGTAAGAACATTTCTTACAAATCTTTAAATTTATAGTTTTAGGAGGCTTATCTTGTTCTACAATATTTTCTATGCTTATAACAACATTTTTTAATACTTCTCTATCTTCATCTTCTAAAATAATTTTTTTCGTTTCTCTTAATAGTGGAAAATCAATTTCCGCTTTGATATTTTTTATTCCTTTTTGTTCTAAATAATACATATAATATTTTAATTGCCATATTCCAGCTTCTTCAATTGATTTTGTTTTCTTGACTTCATGTAATACTGCGCCATTATTTATAAAATCTATATTTATAGTATTGTCTATTAAAATGCCTTTCTTTTCTCTGCTATATGTTGTTTCATCTATTATCTTTCCAATTTGTACCAATTCACTATTTTGTTCCATATTTATTTGATTTGCAAAATACCATAATCTTCGCTCACATATAAAATAATAATAAACCATTATTCCTGTAATATTCATACAATCCTCCTATTACAATTCTCGCGAATCTATTGAATAACCTTCATCAGCTTCTAAAAGAAGTCCAATTTCTTCATCATATTTTGTATCAATAATATATTTTCCTTTTATATAAGGACATTCTATTATAAAATTGTTCAATTTCCATTTATTTTTACTATTGATTGATATAAATAATTTATCAATTTTCCTTTTCAATTCATATTTTTTCTTCTTTTCTTTTTCGTTCTCATATTCAGTAAATAAATCCAAGTTTTCATCATAAATAATTTTTGGAATTACATCTATATTATCAATATCCCTTAAAATATGTTGTGCATCTTTTTTACTTGTATCATAGTCTATAATATTATCCAATATTTTAAATGCTTCTTTAAATTTTTTATAAAATTCTGTTCCTTGTAACATTTCTTTTGAATATAACTTATCAACTAAATCAATTTTTACTTTTTCTTGTAATATTTTTCCATTATATGGTCTTAACATTTCTATACTTTTTTCATATATTTCTTCATCATATATATATCCAACTCCACTTGTATCTTTGATATATATTTTTACATTTGGAATGTTTTCACAATATTCTCTACTTCTATAACATCTTCCTAACCTTTGAAACAAACTATCTAATGTAGACATTTCTGTATACAACATATCAAAGTCTATATCTAATGATGCTTCAACAATTTGTGTTGTTATCCATATTCCAACTTCATCTCTATTTTTAGAAAATTCTTTTATATTTCTTTCTTTTTCACTTCTATCTGATTGTATAAACCTTGAATGCAATAAATTAACATTTTGAACATTTTCATCTTTTAATTTTTGATATATTTCAATTGCTTTATTTATTGTATTTACAATTATTAATACCTTTTTATTCTTAGAGTTCTCTTTTATTTCTTCTAAATCTTCTTCTATTCCTAAATCCACTAATTGAATTTTATGTCTTATTGTATCTTTTATAAATTCATTATATTCAAACTTTATTCCCATTTCTTCTAGCTTTTCTTTATATATTCTAGGAAGTGTTGCTGTCATTACCATAAATTTTCCATTTAAATTATTTATCATTTGTAAGCCTTTTAAAATAACAGCTACTATTTCAGGTGAATATGCTTGAATCTCATCAATTACTACTTTTGAATAACTTAATGTTGCATATATTTTTTCATATCCTCTATATTTAAATACAAATGGAAAAATTTGATCTATCGTACATGTTGTAATTTTTTCATATAAATTTCGTGCTTGTTCTATTTTTTCAAATTCATTTTCTTCATTTTTATCATCTAAATACTCTATTGCTGTTGAGTGTAATAATCCAACATGCTCATATCCTATTATTTCTTTTATCCTGTCATATATTGCATTTATACTTATTCTTAATGGTAATGTAAAAAATGTTTTATCATGATTACTCCAAAGTAATGCTCCTTCTGTTTTTCCCATACCAGTTGAACCAATTACTATAACATTTTTATCTTGATTTGCTTTTGCAAATTGTTGTAAATCATTTGGTTCAAAATTTTGTTTTTTCATAAATACTTCTACGAATTTTGAAATTTCATCTTTTGTTTCATCTTCAACTGGGATCCAAGCAGAACTACAATGATCCAATCTATGTAGCAATCCTTTCATTATACAATAATCTTTATATATGTCGTCAAATTCAGTTATTCTAGCTTGTCCTTCTACCATTCCTAAATATGTTGTTTTTAATTTTGGTACTTTAATTTGTAATTCATTTTCTATTTTTTCAATATTTGGTTCAATATCTTCTTTTATTATTTCATTTAATAATTGTTCATCCATATGTATTATATTGTCTCTTTCATGATGATAATAAATTGCTTGATATATTAGTTTTCTTTCTGTTTTTGTTAATCCATACTCTTTATATGGTACAAACATTGGAGATATTTGTTCATGCTTTATTTGCTCATTATTAAATTTTGTAGCTAACAGTGGTTCTCCTATTGCTTTTCTTATTACATTTTGAAACCCTGAATAAACTTTTCCCACATCATGATATTTACATATTATTTCCATTAGTTGCCAAAATCTATCTTCTGACATATCTATTACTTGTACTATTTTCGCACCATAAGTTATTTTTAGAATTTCAAGATTCTCTAATAATTTATCAGTGTGTTCTTTTATTGTTTCTATTGGATTTGATTTTGCATAATATTTATAATTCATTTTGAATCCTTTCACTATAAAAATAAATATTGTCTCCATCTTCATCTTGTAATGTTTCTTCTATATGTTGATTTGTATACTTTTCAACATATTTTACATTAACTTTATTCCATTTTCTAATATCATCTTGTATTTTATATGTTGTATTTAATCTATAATTAATTCCATTAACTTCGTTATCTATCCATTCTGGTACATAAGCATTCTTTTCGATAGCAGGTTCTTCAACTTCATTTACATTTTCTAGAATTTTTATTGAATCAATTCTTACGATGTCTTCATTTCTCCCTAATGTAAATGTTTCTGTTCCATTTATTATATTTTGATAAATCTTATCTATTGTTTCATCTTCTGCTTGTACATGAATAATTAAATTAACATCTAATAATTGATGTACATTTCTTGGCATTGACGTTACTTTATCTTTTCCTTTATACATTCTTAAATTTTGATAATTACTAAATATTCCTTCATAATTTCCTTGTACAGATATGTTCATTGGAAAATATTCTCCTGGCTCAGCTTGAAGAATTTTATGAAACATTCCTATTATTGTTGAATATGGTGGTAATGGATATGTTTCAGCAACTTTAGTTGCAAATGGCTTTTTATAGCATGCTGTCTCTTGGTATAGTTTTAGTTTTAAAATTTTCATTTATACCAATCCTTTCTTTTATGCTTTGTAATATTCTGTTAATTTTTCTTTTAAGTCTTTAAAAAATTCTTCTATATTTGTTGTTTTTCCTTCAAAAATTTCTTCTATTTCTTTTTCATTCTTGAATGTGTTTTTTAACATTCCTACATTTGTATCATCATATATTGATTTATCTCCAATTGTTAACGTTGTTGTATCTTTTAACATTTCTGTATCAATACTAAATTCTCCATTTTTTCCATTTAATTTTATTCTTCCTAAAAAGAATGGTGAATTTATGTCATACATTCCTCCAATTACAAATACTGGGCTTAAGTTTTCTTCTCTTCCCCTTATTTCCCTATTTAATATTTTTACTATGTCTAATAATTGATTTACTCTTTCTGTTTTTTCATCAATTGATAATTCTATTTCTTCATCTTTTCCTATTTTTTCTAAGTCTATTGTTATTGTATATGTATAATAACTTAGGTGCTGTTCGACATTTGCAAGGTTTGGAAATTCATTAATTCTATCAGCTAATCCTTTGTTATTTAAGAAATCCATATCACTTTTATAATCTTCTAATGATATTGCATTACTTAGTCTAACTGCTGCACTTCTGATATTTGAACCATCATTTTTCGCTGTCTTCATATATCCGAAAAGATCCATCTCTTGAGAATCCTGAATTGTAAACTTATCATCAAATTGAATTGTTCCTTTATCTTTATTTACCACTTGTAAATTCCAATTAAATAATTTATTTCCAAGTCTTACTATGTCATATCTTAATGCTTGTCTAGAAGCATATGTATAAACACTTCCATCTCCTCTTGTTAATTTTTTTAATTCAGATATATTTCCTATACCTTCTCCATAATTAAGACTACTTGCATTAAATACTAAAGTGATTGATAATCCTTTTTTATTTTTTATATTATCCATTTATTTTTCCTCCTCTTTTTTCTCATATTTATTAGATATTAATCCTGCTAAGAAACTATGTCCTATTGATTCAAAATCTAATCCTGTAGTCTGCATAGTTTCTATAAAAATTGGTGATACATCTTTTCCCATTGCCATATGTAATCTTATTACAATATCCATAAATTCTTTTTTATTTCCTGCTTTTATACTATTTAACATTTTATATGTATATCCATCTAATTTATTGTCTTCACCTTTATTTTTTAATTCTGAATGAATTTGGACTCCTAAATTATAAATAACATATAATTTGTCATTATTTTTCTTTATATCTTCCACTTCTTTTCCCTCCTTTTTTAAGGTATTTAATATCATTCTTATTTGTGTTGCTAAAAATGAATTATAACCATTTTTCTTTTCGCCTCTTTTTATTTCATCTCTTAATCTATCATTAATTATGTATTTTATATCTTTATTTTTCATGATATAATCAACTATTTGTAGTCTATATCTATAATCCCATATTTTTGATAATGTTTTTTCAGCATATTGTGTAAAAAATATTGACATATATCTTTTTATATTAAAATATTCAATCCTGCTATATGCTCCATATTCAGCTTCAATTTCTACAACAAATATGTTTTCTAATTGCCACATACTTACCTGTTTATCTTGTTCTACAATATCTAATATTAATTCTGAATAAGGATTTTCATTTCTATTTTCATATTTTGATTTATTTCCAAAATTAATATTTGTTTTATATAATCTATCTATTCCAGTATCATAATTTACAAAACTTAGTAATTGTTTTTCTCTATATTCTCCATTTTCTTTTATTGCTTTTGTTATTGTTGTCATTCCTGCTGGTATACAAAATAAAATTAATTTACATACATCACATATTGGCATATTTACATTTTGATTCCAAAAGAAATTTCTAGCGTTATCACTACTTATGGCAAGTGGAACAAAATTTCCTTCTGAATAATTTGTTGTTAATCCTATTTCATTTTCACACATAAAACATCTTTTTATTACTTTTTCTTTTAAATACTTTTGTATATCCTCTATGTTTTTTTCTTTGTTAATATAATCTTTTTCTATTTTAGAATAGATTTTTTCTATATCTTGTGTAATGTTGCCTTCTTTTGAATTTTCTATATATTCTTTTATTTGTTCTATGCTATATTCATTTTGCATAATACCATTAATAAAGCCTGTTTCTACAATATTGCTGATGTAATCCTTATACATTATTTCTTGTTGTTCATCATAAGATAATGCTGTTTTAACTACATTTAAGAAACTTGGCTGGCCGTAATATGTATTACTTAATATACTTTTAAATAAATTTAATGTTAACCTTTTATTTATATTATCCTTTTCTATATTTGAAATTAATTTTTCTTTTATTTCCACAATTTCTTGGTTTGTATTTACTTTATCAATTTGTTCATATTGTTCTTTCATTTCTTCATATATAATTTCGTCAATTTTTTTTATTTTATCTAATTGCCTTTTTATTGCTTCTTTAATATATTTTTTATTTGATTTTATCTTATCTTTTCGCTCTTTTTCCCTATCTTTATCCTCAAACTCAACATCTATATTACTTTCCAAATAGTCAAATGAATTCTTTGTTCTATTTTTTACACTTTCTGCAACATTATATTTTTTGAAAAAATAATTAAAATAGTATTTGTGAAAATTTCTTAAACTTTCTGTATCAAACTCAATATAATTATTTTTTCTAATCGCAAATTCATCCTCATTATCTTCAAGAATTCTTAAAAATCCTACGATCCCAACATTATAAAACCAATCATTTAAGTATACTTTTATCTTCAATTTTGCACCTCCTTTTAAACAATTTGGAACATCCCAAATCCTACACTATGTTTACTTCCTATCCCTGCTTTATATAAATAACTTAAAAGTTCTATATCTCCTTCTAATGCAAAAATTCCTGTTGAACATTCTATTTGTTTTTCATAAAATTTTATAATTACTTTTTTTGCTTTAATTGGAATAATTTTTAGTGTATCTACTAATTCTGCTGGAATAGTTGTTATTTTCAATTGTTCTTTAACATTCATTTTTAATGTTTCTTCAAATTTTTCATCTTCAAAAGAATAATAGTAATCCTTATTTTCTTCTCTTTTACGAACACATAATGGTGCTTGAAATTTTATAACTATTTTATTATCTTTAATTTCTTTTTCTGGTATAAGTACAATATTTTGTAATATCCATGAATTCTGATTAATTAAAAACTTCTTATTTTTTTGATGATTAAATGCATTATATATCGTAATAGCTGTTTCATAATTTTCTATTGTCATATTCATTTCAAATCTTTTGTCTTCTAATATAATCTCTTGCCCATTAATCTGTGGTTGTCTAAAGAAAATAGAAAAAGCATAAGGTTTTATAATATTATCTTTCTGGTTATAGTACTTCTTAAATTCATTTTCACTATATTCAGATAATGACAATTTTATAAAACTGATTATGCTTCTTCTATAATCAATTGGCATTTTTTCATTTTCTAATGTAAAATATAATTTCATTCTCATATTTTTCACCTCCTTGTATACAAACTTATTTAAGCTTCCTACATTAAAGTAATTATCGTACGTCGTACGACATGTATACAAATTATTAACTTTGTTAAATTTTAATCTATATAAATACAAATTATTGTAATATTAAAATTCGACAAATTGCACCTTCTTTATACCATATTTTACATTTTTTTACAAGCATTTTTATTATTTTGTTTTAATTTTTTCCAATATTAGGAAAATAGCATACAAAAAAGCACTACATTTTGCTATATAGTGCTTTTTAATTATTTTTTCTTTGCAATAACATTAAAAATATGCCAATACTTCATATTTCCAAGACCTGTTAAACCTTCTTTTTCTACTTCGTTAAATTTAATAATATCAAATTCATCAAATAAATTTTGTACCTGCTCTTTTGTAAAAAATGTCATATTAGATTCAGCTTTATTCCAAGAATCTTTTATTCCAAAAAAGTTTCCAACAAAATAACCATTTGTTCTTATGCTATTTACAATATTTCTCCACACATCATTTATTTTTTCATTATTGCAAAACGGCAAACTATAATTAGCAACAATTAGATCTACTTTTTCCAATTTCATATCATTAAAATTTTGTTGTTGAAACTTAAATCTTTTTTGTTCTTCAGCATCTAGCCTTTTTGAAATTCTTTCTCCTACATTTTCTTTATCAATTGAAACAACACTCCATCCATTTTTTATTAAATAAACAGAATCATTACCATCTCCACAGCCAATATCAATTGCTTTCCCAAAAGTTGGACTTATATTATCTACAAAATACTTTACATTTTTCTTTGGAGTATCTGCTTCTGTATTATCATAATATCTTTCTAATTTTTTCTTTTTTAGAATTTCAACAGCTAATTTGTATTCTTCTTCTCCAAAATCAATTGTTGGAACAATTTCTTTATTATTATACATATTAATAAATTGTTCAATTGTAACCCATTTATCTTCAGTTGCCTCTCCATCAGGAAATGTAATCTCATTAATTGGAATATTTTTTTGAAATATCCATAAATCTTTAAAGTCTGGTACTTTTTTATCTCTTTTAACTTCTTTCAAAAAAATTGCATCTTTTTCAGTAAACGCTATCCCTAGTTCTTCTTTTAATTCTCTTAAAATTCCTTCCAAGCTTGTTTCTCCTGCTAATATTGAACCACCATTACATTCCCATAGTCCTCCATATTTCTTCCAAGAAGCTCTTTTACTTATCAATATTTCGTATTTTGAATTGAAAATTATTCCAGTTACGACAACATGATATTCCCCATCCTTAAATTCGTATCCATCTCTTTCTGCTAACTTACCTGTTTTATTTCGATTTTCATCATATATATCCCAAAATTCTGCCATAATTCTCCTCATTTCTTTCATCATAGTTTAGTTTTATAAAAAAAGTTAAATGTCTTTATTAATTTTGTGAACAGGAAATTTATTTTCTTTTAATACACTTTTTATTGATGTTGGAAGCAATGGATATTCATCGATTTTAGAAATGTCTAACCATTCATATTTAAGCCAATCCTCTCCTTCAATATTTTTTAAAGTATACTCTATTTTTTTATCTTCCTCATCAACAAATTCTGCTTTATGTACAAATAATATCTCATGGTATTTAGAACCTTTCATTTCAAAAAAATTTTCTATTGTTGCAACATATCCAATAACCTCTATTTTTTTGCCTAATTCTTCCATAACTTCTCTTTTTACTGTAGTTTCTGAGTCCTCTCCAATTTTAACTCTTCCTCCAATTAAAGCATAATGGTTAGAATTTACATTTCTATGTACTAAAATCTTTCCATTATGTTCAATTATTACTGTAGCCCTCACATTTAATTTATAATCTTCAACATCAATAGTTAAATCCATTTTTTCACTCCTTTTCTTTATATTTTGTATCATAAATATCCACAAAATTTACACTATTTGTGGATATTTATTATTAATTTTGATAATTAATATGCTCACCTTTTATTAATGGATATCTAATAAGACTCTCTCCATCTAAATTTTCTTTGTGCATATCAATTGCTGTAATTTGATGATTATCATAAGTTGTATAATAATATATTCCTTTAGTTGCATTACAACATGATGTATAAATTGTAATTTCATATTTTCCATCATCTAATTGGCAACAACCTCTTTGCTGATCAACTGAATTAAGTATATGGAAAAATTGACTTACACTCTCATTTTCATCTTCACCAGATACAGAATTCATTTTTACAAATGCTACTCTAACAAATCTTGATTGTGATGATAAATCCCCAGGAAGTCCAATTGCTCCCATTCCTCTACTATACTGTTGTAATTCTAGATTTTGTGCAAAAGAATTCTTTGGAGATTTGTTAGATAAATTCATATAATTATTTAAAGCAAATAATTGCTTATCAAATGGTGGATTATTTGTTAATACTCCTACTGGATTATCATATATTTTGATTCCATCTCTCACCGCTTCTACTGTTATTGATTCTTCTGAATCTGAAATAATCCAATGCAATTGTGCTAATGGTAATTGAGCACTAAATGGAACATTTAGTAAATTGATTTTTTCAATTAATCTTCTTGCTTCTTTTGTTGTAGCACATTGGCTTAAAATCCATGGAATAAATTCAAATTGTGCAATATTATCTTTTTCTTGTTGTGGTTCATTATAATGAGCATTACCAACAAAATTTAATCCTGCTATTCCTAATCCTTTTTCATTTATTGCATCATAATATAATGGATAATTATCGGCTACATAAGCCATTCCTATTATTGCATAATGATTTGTTATTGATTCTTTATTTCTAAAATTAAATTGATAATTTCTTGGTGTTATTGTTACTTCTTCATTATAAGAAAACTCATAATCTAATGATCTCCCAAAATAAAAATCTTTTGTTTTATATGTTGCTGCAGTACACATATTTTCCTCCTTGTATAATACATTTTTTGGTTAAAGTCTCTACCAAAACATTCATATTATTTCTTAATTAAATTTTTTTATTAATTATAACATTCTTTTTGTCTTTGTAAAATAAAATATTGCAAATTTTAGTAACAAAAATAGATCTAATATTGTAATTAACTTACTGGATATTATGTCTATTTTGCTTTTATTATTTATTAAAATCATCAAACTCTAAATCATCAAATGGAATATTTTCAATTTCTTCTATTTCATTTCCGTCATTTAAAGTTAATTTAAATACTTCTGGTGAATTTATTCTTTTATCAAATACTACTTTGCCTTTAAAGCTTAATTTTAGTTCTCTATTTGGTGTTACTTTTTCTAATTTACACCATTTTAATAAGAAATACATTATTGCATAATCATGTGCAAATATTGCTATTCTTTTTCCTTTATTTTGACTAACAACTTCTTGGAATGCTTCATTTACTCTTTCTCTTACTTCTGCTTGGCTTTCTCCTCCTTCTGTTTTGAAGTTTTCGTCTTCATATTGTCTTGTATACCAATCTGGATATTCTTTATCATTTGGCTTTCCTACTCTTTTTTCATCAAATCTTTCATCTATATTTGCTTTTAGGTGTTGTTTTTCTAATAGATATTTTGCTGTTTGCAATGTTCTTACACAATTGCTTGTATATACTACATCTATGTTTTGTAGTTCTTCTTCATTGCTTAGTATTTCTGCTCTTTTTTCTCCTGTTACACTTAATATTATTTTTTCACTTCTTAATACTTTGTCTTGACTTGTTTTCCAACTTTCTATTACGTCTTTTGTGTTGATTCTTACTGAGTGTCTTATTAAATATACTGTTGTTTTCATGATATCATTGTATGAGATATTTAATACTTAAATACACCATACACTCCTTTCTTCATTTTTTATCGTTTTTATTATATCTCAAATGTATTATATTTTCAAGCAAAAATTATTAAATTACTTCATTTAATAATACTCGTCCTTTAGAATCAAATTTTACTAATTGACTATTAATTGCAATTGTTTGTAATTCTATCATCTTCTGCATTACCGTCTCCACACTAATATCAAATATTTGAGCCATTTTTTCTAATCCTTTTTCTCTGTTATCTATCAATATATCTGAATATCTTTTTAACACTTCATAAAATTCTCTATGTTGATCTGTTATATCTTCGCTACTTAATAATGTATCTGTATTACTATTTTCAAATACGTCTTGTGGATTATATGTATTATCTTCAATTACATCTAGTAAATCAAAATAACCATCTGCTGTTTGCTGAATAAGACTTATTTCAAATTTATTTTTTGACAAATAATTAAACATTGCATATTTTATGCCTTTCATAAGGACATTTATTACTAAATTTTGATCATAAGATAAATTGGTTTCAATTTTTCCACCATTCTCTATTAATTTTAAGTATACTTCTTGTTTTAAGTCTTCAAAATTATTTAATCTTCCGTACATTTGAGCTATCACAATAGCCAATTTTTCAATTGTTTTATCTTTTGTTAAATATATTTTTTCAATTAATTCGTTACTTATTTGCTTTTGTTTTCCTAGATATATTTTTCCATCTGAAATATTAAATACTTTTCGAGTTAATTCTGGATTTTTCTTGTTTCCAATTATTTCTTTTATAAATGTATTTATTCCAATATTATATTCTTTACAAATATTCATTATTTCTTCTGTTGAATAATCTCTATCTCCGAATTTGCTTAAATTTTCTATATCTATTTTCAATAAATCTGCTTTTACTTTATCTTTGGGCGAAATTTTTTTAAGTTTTATCTCTTTTCCTTTTATTAATTCTCTATATTGTTTTGTTTTAAGACCTAATGATTCTTTTATTTGATAGTCTGTATATCCTTTATCTTCTTTTGCTTTTTTTACTTCTTTAAGAGTTATAATATTGTCATTTTTTGTATCTTTTATTATATCATTTCTTATATTTATTTTATCTTGATAATCAAAAATCTTATTTTTTATTCTTTTTATTTTTCCATTCAATATCTTTATATATTTTTCTGCACTTATATCAAGTATTTTAATTAATCTAATATCGTCTGTTATATATTTTCTCATTTCTTTTATGTCTTCTGTAATTAAATATTCATTCTTTATATACTGTTTTAATATTTTTCGTTCTTCTGGCTTATATCTAATTCTATTATTATTTATGTTTGTACAAAGTCTACATATAAAATAACATTTTTCGCCTTTTCTTAATTTAACATATGTATTTTTGGGGATTCCTAAACATTTTTTTAGTTCTTGTATAGTTATTCTTGTGTTTTCTAATATTTGATATATTGTTTCAGATGTTACTTTTTCTTCATCTTTTATCCTATAGTTTTGAATAATGTTTTCTAATACATACGATTTTCCATCCATTTTATTTTCCATTCCTTTCTTGCTTATCTAAAAGCCACACATTATAAAGAAAGATTTTATTTCAAACTATTTTCTTCTTTAAAAATCAAAAAGATACCTTTAGTTTTGTCTAAAAGTATCTCTTTTGATTTTCTTTTGGAATTTTTTTTATTTTAATTTAATTTCATTTTTATCTTATACTATTTATGTATAGTAGTCAATCATTGCTTTGTTTATTTAATTTTTATGCTTTTTGTGTATGTTTTTTGTGTATATTTTTTGTATTTATCGTATTATTGTTAGCCAATTTATTTTTTTATATTATTATTCCATTTGTATGATCTATTTCATGTTGGATTATTTCTGCAATAAATCCATTATATTTTCCGTGTTGTTTATTGAAATTTATGTCCATATATTCTACTTCAATTTCTTTATATCTTTTGCATTTTCTTTCTCCAATTAATGATAGACATCCTTCTTCTGTTTGATATTCTTCTTTTTTATTTGTTATACTTGGATTTATCATTATAAAGTCGTATATTCCTCCTGATATACAGATTATTGCTTTATTATATCCTATCATGTTTGCTGCTAGTCCTACACATCTGTCTTTGTTTGCTTTTAATGTGTCTAGTAGGTCTTGTGCTATGTATTTGTCTTTTTCTGTTGCTTTTTCTGATTTTTGAGATAGGAACATTATATCTTTTACTATGTTTTTTACCATGTTATTTTGATCCTTTCTTGCTATTTGGGTTTGGAATTAATTTGACTAAGATTCACGCGCTCTCTTGTATTCATGAAATTCTTTATTAATATTTTTTATGTTCTTTTTCATTTTTGGTTTTTTTATTTAATATTTTGTCTAATTCTATTTCTGCTTTTTTTACGAAATAGTTATCTGTATAAATTGGTATTCCTATTTCATTTACTTTTTGAATTAATTTTTCTATAGTATTTAGCTCCTCTGTTTCCTCTATTTCTATTAACTTGTCACCATTATTTATATTTTTAATTGCTAATTCAAATCCGTCTTTTTCATATATTATATCCTCTTCTTTTATATTCATAATTTCTTCATATCCTATTGCTTTTAATAACTTTTTTGCGTCTTCTATATCTAAAATGTTACAGTTAATGGATTCTTGATTTAATATATTTCCCTTTTCATCAATGTTTTTTATTTTATATGTTATTAGTTTTGTTCTTTTATTTGAAGTTTTTCCTATAATATCTCTTACTAATACTGCTTTCGATAAAATGTCTCTTGTACTTAGTTTGTCTAGTTCTATTTCTTTTGGTATGAAATATGTGTCGTCCATTGAGAATTGTCTTATTTTTTTGAATCCTTTTTCTTCTATTATTTTATAGAATTCGCTCAATTGACATTTTATTTTTATTGTTATTTCATTACTTGTTTTTTGGTTCATAGTTTTTCTCCTATTTTTTTCTTTTTATTATAACACTTTTGGTGATAATTGGGAATAGTTTTTTGAACTGATTTGTTTGTTGATTAAGCTTGATTTGTTATTTGTTTGAATAGAATTTAAGAATGTAGGCCTTCGGGTTATGAGGGTTACATAACATATTTTATTAGATGTGTTGAATTGTGTTGTATGCTAGTGATATTAGTGCTTTGATGAATTTTCGTTTAGTGTGTAATTTTGTTAAAATTGGGGTGATTTTGAAAATTTGATCCCCAATTTCTCCCCAATTTTTTTGAGTGATTTTTTGGAAATTGTTGATGTATTTTTTATAATTTGGAGGTTATTTTTATGGAGATTAATTTTAGAGAAGTTAAAGATGATTTATTAAAAGAATGGTTGGATTTAAGAGAAGAAAATGGACTTGCTTATTTGAATGAGGAGGATAAAAAACATTCTATTGATTTTGATGAGATTGGTGAACGTGTTTTGAGGAATGTTCCGGATATGAATAAGAAGTATGTTAAGAAACAGTTGGAGTTTCTGGATAGAAATTTTATTGATTATGTTAGTTATTGGACTGAAAAGTATTATAGAAATGGATTTTGTGATGGGGTTAATTTGATTAGTGGGTGTTTGAAGTCATAAGGAAAAGCCGAGTTAGTTCTCGGCTTTTTTATGTGGTTTTGATGCCGAAGGCTTATTATCGTTTCTACAATCTATCAATATTATATCTTCATCAATTCTTTCATTTTGCTCAGCATCATTTATCATTTTATTAACTTTTATTAACTCTTGTTCCGTAAAATAAAAAATCGCAATTACACTTTTTTCTGCTTCATTAGCTTTTTTATATATTTCAGTTTGCTCAAAAACATGTTTCAAATTAGGATTACTTGCTAGTTTAAATTCAATAACATTTTGATTATTCATTCCTTTTGATACAACTACATCTGCTGGTCCTCTACCATTATTTGTTTCAAAATCAGGTTTAAAAGCTGTTCGACACCATACAAATTTAAACATTCTTTGTAAGTCATTTTCTGTAGAAATTCTTTCACCTTTATAATATAAATTTCTGTAACCATCGCAATCTTCTATTATATGTTTAAAGAATTTCATTCTATTTTTACTTTCTTCATATGCACTGCTACTTTCATATATCTCATGTTTTGACTTCTGATATATATTTATAAGTTCCTTAGCATTATTTATAAATTTATCTATCTGAATATCTACTTCTTCAATACATTCCTTTTTTATCTCTTCTTTTTCTTCTTCCCTCATTTTTATATAATAATCATATATTTCCGGATGTTCTTTTACTATTTCTGCAAATGCCTCTCTTTCAATTTTTCTAATACTGCCTTCTCTTGGTTTCTTCTTATTTCTCTGTTGTTCCTTCTCATAAGCAGCTACAGCTTTAGCAATATAATTATTAACTTGTGCTTTCAATACATCATTTTCAATATGATCTCTAACTTTTCTATTATTTTTTAAAAAATGATCTCTATTTAAAGATGGTTCATTTTTTCTTAAAATATCTAATGGAGTTAATAATATAAACTCATCTTCCCCTTTTTCATTAATTATAAATGGTAAATAGTACTCTTTAGTAATAAAACTTTCAGTTTCATAATTAAATTCTGCTTTTTCAACAGGAAAAATAGCACAATTACTCTCTTTTAAATATTTTTTGGCAAAAGTTTGTGTATATTCACACAAAAATCCTTTTATTAAATTAACAGTCATATCACTAATTTTATCTCGTCCACTACCTTCATATAACAACATTATTTTTTCTGCATGTTCTCCACTTGGAATATCATTAGTTTTCAATACAAATTTTATATTGTTATATAAAAACTTTCCAAACTCAATATCTAGTGCACTTCCTTTATTTCCCTCCAATGCATATCCAAACCAATTATTACAAACTTCTTTGAACGTAAACCAGTTTTTTATATCTGCTAACTCTAATTTTTGCTCCGATTTTTTTGCAAGAAAATGAAAGTACTTAATTATACTTTTATGCAAATCTCTATATACAGGTTTATTACTATTAAAAATTAGCATTGGATCTATGAATAGTGGTATATCACAAACTAAAGAAATATCTATAGCTCCATATTTTTCTATTGTATCCTTTTCTATTTGAAATTTTTCTGAAAACAACATTTTAATTCCCCCAATTTAGCTGTATTACCTATTTTTATATTTATATTTTTTATTAATTTTGTGCATTTCAGCCACTTTATCTATCTTTTATACACTTCCTACAATTATCTTAATATGCTAATGGATCAAAATTATCAGAAGTTTGATTTTTTAATCTGTTTGACCATTCTTCAGCATAAATTGTTGTTGGAGTTTCTGCAGAAAAAGGATTAGTTCCTAAATTTCTTATATATTCTCCATTTGTATTAAATATATCATATGCAGTAATTCCTTCTACACTAGCAAATTTTCTTATACACTCATCTATATACCTTTTGTTAATTGTTTGTTTCTCAGACATTGCTTTATCAAAAAACGTAGGAAGCATCAAAACCATAAAACGAAAACCAGATATTTTTGAGAATGGAGCTGCATTTCTGTCTTTTTCTATTATTTTTACTCCAACAGCTTCTTCCCATCCACTTATATACTCGCAAATTAATCTGTACATTTTCTCATCTGATAAATCTTGCCCTCCTAAAAATTTAATTTTTGATTTTGACAATATATTGATTATTTGTTCAGCTTTAAAACCTCCTGACACTCTTTCTGCTCCCATAATAATCTTAGATTTTAAAGGTGATCCAGCCTCAGAATTCAATAATTCAACAACTGTATGATAATTTTTTTCTTTATCAGATAGCATGTTTAATTGTTTTCTAAACCATAAAAGTAAATTAGAAGCAACAGATTTTTGTTTTTCATTAGTATTTTTAAAAATCAGTCTTCTTGTTCTTAAAGTAGGTGTTATATACATATTAAACATTAAGTCATAATCTATTGATGAATCAATTTTAATTCGATCTTCTAAAAAAGAAAACAATCTATGCTGTCCATCCATTATAAAAAAGCTATTTTTATATTTTTCAAACTCTTCCTCAGTTTCAGGAAAATCCATGTAATATAAATCTGAATTTTCAACTTTATGCACTGACAATCTATTTGAATCGCATGTTCCTATAACAATTGCAGTAGCAATTGTTCCATCATTCATTACATACTCTGATATTTCATCAAGTCTCTTTGCTTCTATTGGTCTTTGTGCTTCTTGTGGTTCGTTAAGTTCTTGCGTTGTTGCAAGTCTCACTAGCTCTCTAGCAGAAACTGAACCTATGTAACTTCTTTCATTATTTTGCTTAACCTCTAATAAATAAACTTTCTTCATACTTTTATCCTCCTAAACTAATTTTAATAAAAATCTAATTTGATAATCTATGCTATCACTCTTTTTTTCATTACATTTCTTGCATAACATTTGTATATTATCGCTAAGTTCATCTCCAACATATTTAAATGGTACAATATGATCTGCAGGAGCACTCTCGTTTATCATTATATTACATATTGCACATTTATGATTTTGAGTAATTAATAATGAATTTTTCAATTCTTCTGAAATTCCTTTTCTGTATTCAGATTTTTTTAAAAAAGCTTCCACTAATTCACACAATCTTTTTAATTGCATTTCTGAAAAATCACTATCATATTTTCTTTTAATAATTTGTTTTAACGTTGTTAATTTATCTGGCGATATTGATAACATATTTCGTAATGCGTTTTTTTCTTTGTAATTTGAATAATCATTATAAATGTTTTTAAAAATACTTAGTATTTTTGCCTCTTCTATATCTTTTAATATTTTTTCATCTACCACATATATCACCTCTTTTATTTTACAATATTATACATAATTTTTTACCGCTTGTCAAGATCTTATATTTAGATCTAAGTTTGTAGATTTTTTTTGTATGTATCAAGGATTTTTTATATTTAATTAATTTTTTTCTTCCAATTTTCAATATATATTTCCATATTCTTATCCCATTGTTCATAGCTTTCACATTCTATTGCTTCTTCATGTATGTAATTTAACAAATTATTTAACTCATCAATTGATAAATTATTATTGTATGTATATTTCAAAACTTTCATATATTGTTCTATAGTTAATGGAATTACTGGAACCGGTGCTCCCATCCAACTTTGTTTATTCAAAATAAAGAACTGCCACATTGTCCTAACATTTATTTTACTTGATATAAATAATCTTATTACATCTACATTTTCATATTTTTTTATTATATTTAATACATGATCTATTACCGATGATGCTTCATGTTCCCATTGCAAAACTCCTGTCATAAGAGATACTTCCGGTACAATAATATATTTATCATGATATAATTCCATTGAAATTATGGATAATCCAAAAATAATATTAACAGAAGATGAATTTATAGATTATGCTGAAGGGACAAAATTACTTTATTTTAGTTTTATTGACTCTGCTCAATTTGTTTTTAGGAATATTGCAGAAAAAATATATTTCAAGACATTGTTTGAATCATCTACTGAAGAAGATTCAGATTATGAAAGTCTAAAGATTTTGAAAGACAATGAAACATATGAATCAATTTTAGATAACATATCTGAAAATTTTAAAGATATAAAAATGAACTTTGACTTAGATTCTTTCTTTTTAGGTTCTAATAATAATAAGTCAAAAGATAATATTAGGTATTACTATTCTTCTAATGACTTTACTTGTCTTTTGTTTATTTGTATGAAGGATTTTATGAATTATAAAAATAGTTTTAGGATTATAAAATGTAAAAATTGTAATCACTATTTTATTCCTAAAACTGCACATAAAACATTGTATTGTGATAATATTTTTAAATGTGGTCTAACTTGTAAGGAATTTGCTGATAAGGTTTCTTCTAGTAGAACATATGCTAATGATCCTATTTGTAAAAAGTATAGGAATAGATATAAAAATTTGAGTAAACAAGCTTCTATTAGTAATAATCCTGAGGTATTAGCTCTTTATGAAAGATATAAAGTTGATGGTGCTGTGATGCTTGATAAATATAAACATGATGAAATTAGTGGTAGTGATTTTGAGAAGTGGATTGATGGGATGAAAATAAGAAAGTAAGAAAATGAATAGAGTTTAAAGTGCAATTTTTGCACTTTAAGCTTGTGTGAATTGCACTTTATTTTACCCTTTCCAACTCATAGCCCATATCTTATATTTCTTATAATTTCATTTGTTCTAAATTTACTAATTCATTTTTCCTAAAAGTCATCTTTAATAAGCATGGAGAATTTATAGCCAACTCCTTTTCCTTGTATTCAAGATTTAATCTTTCGTTTACTTTGCAAAAACTTAACAAATAGAATTTTATTGTTCCACCATGACTTATAACAGCTATTCTCTTTCCTTTATATTTCTCAAGTATTTCATTAAAAAATTCATTCATCCTTTTATTAGTATCATTTGCGCTTTCACCATCGCGAGTTTTAAATTCTGGAAAGGCTAATTGTTCACGAGATGGATCTCTGGTTTCTTTATTATTCATAAATTTTGCTAAATCATCCATATTTCCAAGTTTTCTTTCACTCAATCTTTTATCTATGTTATATTGTAAATTGTTCTTATATGCTATATATTTTGCCGTGGCTTTTGCTCTTGTATAGTTGCTTGTCCAAATAACATCAAGATTTTGTAATTCTGTATTTTCGCTTAATTTCTTAGATTGCTCTTCTCCTTTTATAGACAATATTTCTTTTTCATTAATCATTTGAAAATTTTCATTTGTGTTTCTAATCCCATTTTCCTCAACTGTTTCAGCATGTCTAATTAAATAAATAACGGTATCATTCATTTTAAATAACTTTCTCCTCTTTTTTATATTATATATTTTTTTATTTGTAAAATATTACTAAAGTTCAAATTTGTATAAAGTTTCACCTGTTTTTAATTTTTTTATAAAAATTGCTCCAAACTTTTCATAATAATTTTTTAAGTCTGTTTTTAGATATATTGTTGTAAATCCTCTATTTTTTGCCTCTTTTAATATGGCATCATTTAATATTCTAGAATATCCTTTTTTTCTATATTCTTTTTTTACATACATTGTAGCATACCACGGCTTTAGTTCTTTTTCTTCTTCACAATCTTTTGGAAATATAGATATAAATCCTATCAACTTATTATTATCTACTAAAATTAACTTGCAAAAAAATTCATCATTAAATGCATTATAAATTTTCTCTTTTTTTCTTTCTATTCTACATTTTCTATTTTCTTCTTTATTGTCTGCCCATTCATCATATTCTAATTTTGCAACTTCATCTAAATATTCTAATTTATTTTTTAAATTATATATTTGCATATTTTTTCTCCATATTACGTATATAATTATCAGACTCATCTCTAGATTTAAAAATAAATATACTATGATTCATTTTATATTTATCCAATAACTTATAAATTTGTGGCAACTTTTCGTTAGTAAAATTAATAATGCATTGTTTAAAATTTTCATCTAGTTTCTCTTCTACCCAAGGCAAATCGTCTCTTTTTTGGCCGATTCGTGATTTTGCACCTTCAAGACAAACTTGAGTTGGAAAATCTAACAAAAATATAGTATCACATTCATTTATTCTTAATTCTAATGTTTTTTGATAATTTCCATCTATAATCCATTTATCCGTTTTAAAGATTTCTTTTAATTTTTCTTCTAGCTCTTCTTTTGTAATATGTGTACCATCTTTTTTATGATATAGCATATCTATGTGATATAATGGTAATTTAGTAATATTTTTTAACTTTTTAGAAAATGAACTTTTTCCGGCACCAGGACTTCCAATAACAATTATTTTTTCCATTTTTTTCTCCTTCATTTACTATTTATATTTAACATTATAACATATTTTTTAATTTAATCTATATTTCCCCTACATTTTCCGATTTTCCCACTCATATCCCCTGTCGGGTTTTGTTTTCCAATCAAAAAATGTTACAATAAAAACATAGTAATACAAACAATTACTAAAAACAACAGAAAGGAGGCAAAAAAGTGACAGGTAGTATTGAAAAACGAGGAAAAAACAGTTACAGGCTAGTAGTATTTAAAGGATACGACTTAGACGGCAAACCAATAAGGCATCAAAAAACAATACATTGTAGGAAAAAATCAGAAGCACAAATAGAACTTGCAAAATTTCTAACAGAAGTAGAAAGTGGACTAATAGTAGATGGAAATATCCCAACATTTGCACAATATGTGGAAATATGGACAAAAGATTATGCATTAAAAGAACTAGCACCATCAACTTACTACAGATACAAACGCATGCTAGAAACAAGGATTACTCCATATTTTGGACATTATAAACTAAATAAAATCAAACCAACAGACATTATGAGATTTTATGATTTACTTGAAGAAGATACTCAAATTGTTAGAAGAAAAAACAACAATGGAAAGAAAACAAGAAAACCACTATCTCAAAAGACAATATTAGAACATCATCGTTTGATATCGGCAATGCTTCATAAAGCAGTATATTGGCAACTTATTGTAAGCAATCCTGCTGAACGTGTTCAACCACCGAAAACATCTAAGCCATTAAGACGTCATTATGATGAAGATCAAACTAAAATTCTTGTTGATAATTTGCAAAAGTTAAAAGGCAATCAAATTAAATATCGTACTGCAATTTTACTTGATATTTTTACTGGTGCAAGGCTTGGTGAACTTGTTGGACTTGAATGGAGTGATATTGATTTTAAAAATGGTATTATCAATATTAATAAATCTAGTCAATATCTTTCTGAAAAAGGAGTTTTTACTAAGGCACCTAAAACAGAAAGTTCAATAAGAGATGTTGCAATACCTGATTTTATTGTTTCTTTACTTGAGGAATATAAGTTATGGTATGATGAACAAAAATCGATCGTAGGCGATTTCTGGCACGAATCTAATAGGTTATTTGTTCAAGATGATGGTAAACCTATTCATCCATCTACAATTAGCAAATGGTTTGAACAGTTTGTTAAAAAGATTGGATTGCCTGTAATTAATTTTCATGGTTTAAGACATACAAATGCAACTCTTCTTATTTCACAACAAGTGGATGTTGCAACAGTATCTGCAAGGCTTGGTCATGCACAAATTACTACTACATACAATTTCTATGTTCACCCACTAAAATCTCATGATAGGACTGCTGGAAATGTATTAGAGAATTTGTTAATTTCAAGCAAGGCAGATTAGTAATTCAATATTATCTAAAAATCTTTTTTGTAACTCTCATATTTATATTTTTTTGATTTACTTTGTTGTAAAAATGACTTTAAGAATTTTTATAAAATGAGATTTTCCTAGAGGTTCTATGTCAATTGGGATGTTGATCCCCAATTTCTCCCCAATTTGACATAATAGTGGTATTTTTAAGCATTATAGCAACCAATTAAATGCAACAAAAAATCGCTACAACCACTCAAGCTGTAGCGATTAAATCAAAATTGTAAAGCAAAATCATTTCAAACTCGCCTTAGAGTTATGAGCGAGGTTTGACCGGTTTTTGTAGTTTTGTGAAAATTAGAGTTTTTGTTGGTATTTCAGTATTTACAAGAGTTTTGATTTATAGAACATTTGTGTCTTTTTAGGGCATTTTTGGAGTAGATTTTACCAAATTTTTACCCAATTCATACAGTACGTCTGTTCTAGTATTTTAAGCTCTTGTAAAGGATAATTTTATTAATAAAAATTTTAATTTTGGAGGATTTAGATTATGAATAATTTTAGAGAAGTTAATGATAATATTTTAAGAGATTGGTTAAGTTTTAGAGAGGAAATGGTTTTAGGTACACTTACTAAAGAAGATAGAAAACATTATATTTATTTTGATGAGATTGCTGAAAACATTTTAAAGAATGTTCCAAAACAAAATCAAAAATATGTAAAGAATCAGTTAGATAGACTTGATAAGAATTTTATGGATTATATCTGTTATTGGAATGAGAAGTATTATAGGAATGGATTTTGTGATGGAGTTGAATTAATTGGTGGATGTTTTTGAGATTAATGTTTTATTTTAAAGTGCAAATTTTGCACTTTAAAAATATAAAATTGCACTTTAAAAGGCGAGTTAATTCTCGCCTCAAAACTATCCTTTTTCCATTTTGCTTTCTATTTTTGCCTTCAATTAATTCTTTTTCTTGTATTTTCTCTATACATATTTTAATAGCCTTTAAAGGTTTGTTTGCTATAATTCTTTGCTGTATTGAATAATTATATGTTATGATGAAACATTCCTCTAAAGCACAATTATCACACTTTAAGTATACATGATTAGACTTTAAAAATTTTTACTGCATAATATGTTGAGTGAAGCAATAACTATTATAGCAATAAAAGTACTGTTGTAATAGCAGTCATTTAGAATCTTGCATATTTAGATATTCTTGCTATATCATGAATCAAGTTTTCAAAAGATTCCTTACTCCAAGAATCTGGATGTATAATACCATGGATAACACTATTTCTATTATCTCCTATATCAGTAATTTTTATTTTTCTATAATACTTTTTATATTCTTCTAAAAGCTTTAATAACTCTTTATCTTCATTTTCTTGTATTGCAAGATTAATTAATTTCATACCCACTTTCTTATTTATCTCTTTCCCATCCCTGTCTTGTAATGGTAAACCATAATCAGATGTCAAAGTGCGAATTAATTCTTCCAAGTATGTATATGCAAATGGTGTTAAGACAGAATATGAATCTTGGTAAGTTTTATATATTTTTTCTACAATATTCCAATCAGGTAACCAACGCCAAAAATGTGCGTAATTTTCTATTTCTTCAAAGTCTTTTTCTATATTCAATACTATCACCCTTAAATATATTTTTATATTATACAATCCTAAATATGTTTAAATTATTATAGTAATTGCTTAAATTTTATCATTATTCAGATATTTATTCTATTATTTCAAGTTTCATTATTTTATTAGAAATATCTAACATACTCATCTTATCTTCTTTTAGCTTTTCTAAATATTTTTCTAAATTCTTTATGGAAATTCCTTCATATTTAATTACATTTTTTTCATTAAATATTTTTTTGAATATTTCGTTTAATTTTTCTATTATATCCAATGCTATTTTTACTTGCCATATTCTTGTTTTTATAACCCTATAATTATGATAATATGTCGTTATTTCTTCTGGCGTATCTGCTTGAATATATATGTCTTTTGTTAATTTAATAAATTTGTATTGATCTTTTGTATGCTTATCTGAAAAATATGTAAATTCACTTGCAGAATTATAATCTCTAATTTGATACTCATTCATTTTTGATATTTTATAGAGTAATGTTTTTCTTTTTACAGGATTTAGTATATTTATATTATTTTTAATTTTAAATTTATATTTTTCTTGATTTTCTTCTATTCTTTCTGGCATTTCTTTATATAGACCAATATCTGTTAAAATTCCTCTAGAGTCTCTTGTAAGCACAATATTTAAATAGTATTTGCCTTTTTCGAATAATTGTTGGGCAATATCTTGAATTAAATTTTCAAACTCATAATAATCCATTCCAGATTTATTAAAAATCTTCCTTATATTTGAATTTGGTATTGATATCATATATCTATCCCACTTATTAAACTTTCCAACTATCTCTACTGACATATGTTCAAACAAATCTCTAATCATACAAAAATATTTTACATTATTCTGATATTTCATACTATTTCTATCCCTCATTCCATTTAAACTTCGATTCATATTTACTATCAGATAAATTATTTACATAGTAACACAAATAAATTTCTGAAAAATTATATTTGCCCAATTCGAATTTTTGCACAATTTCATCATCTGATATTATTCTCTTTCTTCCGTAAATATCTCCTATATTTTCAGTTTTTATTTTTGGCATAATATTATCTATAAAATTTCTATTCATAGAATCCCTAAATGGATCAAATTCTATTCGATTTTTATCTATGTTTCCATATTCAACCATACTATTAAAAAATTTTTTGTTCTCTATCGAATAGTTTTGTTCTTTTACTAAATCTTCCCATTTAGAATCACTATTTATTCTAGAAAGATATATCATTTTCCCTTGTATATCCATAAAATACAAATATGGTTTTAAATATTTATTTATTGCATATTGTGCATTATATCCATTTAGTTCTATTTCTGTTTTTGTTTTTATATCACTTATATTTGATAATATAAATAGATAATTAAATATTTTTTTATATCT
>OKWJ01000938.1_pt1 | contig 26480 bp, 27 predicted proteins | sample 1607121 | NCBI WGS metagenome assembly OKWJ01 (sample SAMN04414080, study PRJEB24778) | human gut metagenome | material: faecal | host: Homo sapiens | reverse complement strand
GACTTTTTCTGATAATGTTTGGACTTTCTGCTTGTGCATATCTTAACACAGCTTAATGGGGATTGCAAGAGGTAATGAATTTAAAAATCAGTTGAATTTCCTGCAAATAATTTCTCAAATGGGGAGAGATTACTGGGCTAGACAGAGCAATAAAGACCGTAGTTTTCGCCATGAGGGACTTGAACACCGTCGGTGCGCAAAGGACGTATTCTGTCCTTGCGCACCGTTACGTGTGTTCTCTAACGAAAGTGGTCCCTCATGCGAAACTACGGTCTTTTATTTACACATAGTAAATCGTAATTCCACCAAAGTTATTGCTTCCCTCTAATGTGAGTGTTGCCGTAACTTCACTGCTGCGGTTATTTTTTTCATCAATTCCACCAAAACTGCTCTCTACATGGTTCACAATCTGCCATTCTTTTGGCACGAAAAGTTCGACACCGGCAAACGATGAATCGATGTTTATTGTTGCATTTCCGGATGGGATTCTTGCCTGGTCAAGATACACCTTAACCCCTGCAAAACTGGCATCAATTTCCGCATAACGAAAATCTTCCGATGTGATGTAACGGATGACGCTGCCAAAGGTTGACGAAATATCCAGTTCGTCATCATTGAGTTTTTCACCCTTCACTTCGTCCCATTCATCTCTTTTTTTAAAGTGTCCGCGATGGAATATTTTTTTTCGAAAACGTCCAAAAATCAGGTGCAGGCCAATCGTCAAAAGAAGGGCTGCCAGTAAAACCGTCCATGGCGTGATAGCTGTGATTCCAAGCGGTTTATCGTAAATAATTGCGATAAACGCAAGTGGAAATAAAATTCCGCCAAAGTGAACATGTGGGATACTCGCCACAATCACGGCGATGCATACAACGGTAAACAACAGTGAAAATACGCCTACTGCCGGAAGGTATCCAAGCTGGCTCACAACCAGATAGGCACCCGCCAAGATTAAAAATACGCCCCAAAAATAATTTTTTTTCATCATCTCATCCTCATTTCTACTAATTTTTCTTTTAATACTCTGCTGTAATGTCTGGATACAAAAATCTGCTTATGGGAATTTCGAAATGCCGCACAGCTCGTTGTCGACAGGTTACTCTTTTGCAGCGAATAAATTTCCGCCACATTTGCAATTGTCGATTTGGAAACACGCAGAAATTGATTTGGAAGAATCTCCTCCAATTCGTAGAGCCGCTGTTTCGTCTCATATATTTCATCTCTTGTGTGAACCTGAACTATTGTTCCTTCGGTTTCAAAAAACAAAATATCCAAAACATCCACATAACACTCCAAATCTCCCTGATAAAGAACCAGCCGTTTTGTCTCCGTATGACCGGATGCAAATGCCTCTTGAATTTTTTTCAGTTCCTCAGTCATCCGGCGGCAGTGAATCCGAATTTCATCATCCGGCAGATTCTCATCCAACTCAATGGTAATCTTCATAATCGCCTCCCTCTTCGTGTGTAATGCCATTATAGCAAAAGAAAATGGATTGTAAACCCATTTTCCGTAAGTGGTTCTATTTCGTTTGTAAGTGGTAAAAAATAAAGACTTAAAATCCCATATCTAACATATCCAGCGAGTGAAATGTACGGTCTGTGTGCGCCTTAAAATATCGTGAAACAACTTCTTTTAACTGGGCAAGCACTGCCTCGCTGACAGAAAAAGTATACAGTTTTTGAAGCGGCGAAGAGAGAATCCGCTGCAAAGTGTAAATAGCAGTTTCCGACAACAAAATACCGGTCTTTCCGTCGTGGCAGTCATCGCATACAATGCCCGCATCCCCCACATAAAAATGGTGCAGATTTTCCGTTTTTCCACACCGGATGCACTCAAAAATACGCGGTGCCTCTCCGGCAATCGCTAACATTCGGAATTCATATATGTAACGCACCAGTTCTTCCGGCAGAGAAGGCACCGATAACGCACGCAGCGACAAATACAAAAGATTCAATTCATGCTTCGCTGTCATTCCTTCTCTCGTAAAATAATCTGCCACCTCGCAAAAATAAAGTGCCAGATATAAATGCTCCAGATTCTGCCTTAATTCCGGGAAATAATTTTCCACCTCAACCTGTTCAATACTATAAGAATCCCGTCCTCTATAAATAAAAAACTCCCCAAAGGTAAACGGTTCCGTTGCAGCAGACAGCGGACTTCTGGGGCGTCTTGCCCCTCTGGCGAAGGCGGAGATGCGCCCCCGCTCTTTCGTCAAAAGGACAACACGTTTGTCGTATTCACCAATGGTAGCTGCCGAAAGCACCATTCCTGTCACTCTCTCTTTCACGTGTTCCCCTCTCTTCCTTTGCTGCATTTTCCCATCCGTTTCTTCCTTTTTCTTCCCTCACATACGCCAGATAATCAGACACTTTCCCCGTCTGTGTAAATGTATTCCAGTTTGCTTCATTTCCCATTGCGTTCCTCCTCGCCGCAGTCATTTTGCGGCATTTATACTTTTGTCCGGATGTAAATTACTTTACACCCTAGCAATAGGATATCCCGATTCCAAACCGGCTATGCTAACACATATTGGTAATCAGTCTTTGTCTTTATATCCAAAGTTCTTAAGAAGAAAATCACTGTCACGCCAGTCTTTTTTCACCTTAACCCAAAGTTTCAGATTTACCTTTGCCTGCAAAAATTCTTCAATTTCCCTTCTGGCATCGGTTCCGATTCTTTTGAGCATGCTGCCCTGTTTTCCAATGATAATTCCCTTATGGGAACTTCTCTCACAGATAATCGTTGCATCAATGTCAATCAGATTTCTTTTTCCGGGTCTGTTTTTCATCTGGTCAATGGCAACAGCAATTCCATGTGGAATTTCATCCGAAAGCAGACGAAGTGCTTTTTCACGAATCAGTTCCGCCACAATCTGGCGCACCGGCTGGTCCGTAATCGTATCCTCATCGTAAAATGCCGGTCCCTCTTCCAGATAAGAAAACATGGTCGTAATAAGTTCATCGACATTTTCGCCCGTCCACGCAGAAACCGGTATAATTTCTGCAAATTCCATCATATCTTTATAGGCAGCAATACATTCTAGCAATTCGTCTTTCTTAATCGTATCAATTTTATTCATTACAAGAATAACCGGCGCTTTGGACTGTTTTAACTCCTCTGCAATATAGCGCTCGCCTCTGCCGATAAATGTTGTTGCCTCGACAAGCCAGAGAACAAGGTCAACTTCTGAAAATGTTTTTTCCGCCACACCTACCATATATTCACCAAGCTTATTTTTTGCCTTGTGGATACCCGGCGTGTCCAAAAAAATGATCTGTCCTCGCTCATCGTGATACACCGTCTGAATCCGGTTTCTCGTAGTCTGCGGTTTATTTGAAGTAATCGCTATTTTCTGACCAATCATTTGATTCATCAACGTAGATTTTCCCACATTTGGTCTGCCCACTAACGTAACAAAACCTGATTTAAATTCCTGTCCCATCTTATCCTCCATTTTCTTTCTAATTCAAAACACGTATTTCATTAAACAACTCTTTTGCATCTTCCACTTTTCCTTCGCTTCCGATTGCACAAATATATCCATCATGAAGTACCACAGAAACCATTTTGGCAGCCTCGCGAACCTGTTCACAGTCTGCCGAAAGCACCTCATCTCTCTCTTTTTGAATCTGCTCAAAGGTAATGTCGGTAAGCCATGCCTGACTCGAACGCCGTCCCTCGGCTCTCGGTGTTAATGGCGTATCTAACTCACTAACCGTGCCAATAATATATTTCATCATATCGCGCTCATCAGCATCAAAAGCTTCCAGATAAGCCGGTACCTTTTCAAATACTTCATTCGTTTCTGCAAGGTTCGGGTCGCGGTACGATACCATATACCCATTTCCCAAATCTGTAAAACCACACATAACACCATAGGCGCCGCCTTTGACACGGACTTCATTCCACAAGTAATCATATCCAAGAATTGTTTTTAATACCTTATTGACACCGTTGTAAGCAATTCCTTTTTCCGAAGAATTTCCGACTCGTGCCACATACTGCACTTTTCCAGCCGTCTTAAATCCCTCATTTCCTACAATCGGTTTCATCGAATATTCCGGTTTTAAAAGTTTTTCCTCCGCAGAATCCGGCAACCGGTCAATCAACCGTGAAAGTCCATTTGCAAGCGGTTTTAAGCCTTCTTTATCAGAAGTCAAATCGACAGACAGACGCTCCTTTACAAAAACTTTCTTTGCCAATGCCTGTAAAATAGAAATTAAATTCTCTTTTCTCTCATCAAAATGCTCTTCCAAATCACACAAAAAGTCATAGTAAGCAATTCCGCGGATATATTCCGTAAGATATGCGTTCTTTTTCATATATGCCATCGCACGGCCAACCGCTGTTGTGTGTCCTGCCGACAAAAGCGATGACTGCTTAATCGAGCGGCTCTCCGCAATAATCTCATACAGTCGTTTTTCATCAGAAAGCTTTGTGTTGGTAAGCATTTCCGCCAAAAGGTCAAACACCTTTTCCGTCTCTCCGGTTAATGCTTTTCCGCTAGTTTCCCATAAAAACCGGTAATCGTCATTATGACGGTTTGCGTATACAACCAAATCTGTCGAAATTCCGCCGGCATGCAAAAGAATCTCATTACTAAGCTCCAGTTTCGTATACTTTTCCGTATCCATAGCCGAAATTAATTCGCTCAAAAGGGACAAATACGGTGTATACTCTTCCAAATCTTTGACATCGAAAAAGCAGCGGAAATACTCAATGCCATTCGTAAAAATATCATGATGCAAAACCGGAACTCCCACCATTTCTTTCATTTCATTTTTAAATGGCTGCGCTTCTTTCTTCATATCCTCTCTCGTGAGAAGCGGAATGCATTTTAAATCCTCCGAAGGAGTCGGCTCCTCCTGATACTTTTTGAGTTCCTCTGTTTCTTTCACGAGTGCCGCTTTCTGTTCATCGCTCAAAGTTTCCATATAGTCTGCCAGCTTTTTCTTTTCTTCCTCTTCCATAAGCGTAGTCAAGCCCACTTTTGGCTGCACACTGACAAATGTCGCATGCGGATTTTTAAGCAGATATTTTTCAATGATTTTTTCAAAATAATTTGTGCCAACCTGCTTTTTCAAAAATGCAAATGTATCATTTGCCTGAATATGAATAAACGGTTTATTTTCATCATACAGCCAGCTGTCAAAAATCTGAAGTCCATACATAAGCCCTTTCGGGAAGTTTCCAAAATCCGCCTCCCGGTACTGAAATTCATATCCGTTGATTGCCGCAAGCAGTGACTGCTGATTCAATCCCTCTTTGACGATTTTTTTCAACTCAGTCTCAATCACGTTAATAAACTGCTGTTTCTGCTCCATTTTTACATTTTTCGCAATAATCGAGAAAAACGGTTGTCTGACACTCTCTTCATAATAACAACTGATGTCATTTCCAATGCCGGCGTCCAACAAAGCCTGTTTTAACGGTGCTCCAATCGACTGCACTAATACATAGGAAAGAACCGGAAATGCCCGGTACAAATTTCTGTCAAGTCCGTCGCCACACACGGTATTATAACTGAAATATGCCTTTCCTTCGGTGTCCTCCCCTTCCGTCACCGAATAAAAACCATACTCCTCTTTTCTTTCGGCAAATGGCTTTTGCAGCCGCACCTCGGAATCCACTTCAATTTTCTCAAAATGGCTCAGATAATTTTCATCAATCCAGTTTAACTTTTCTTCCATATTCATATTTCCATACAAATACAGATAACTATTCGATGGATGATAATATTTTTTATGAAATGCCAGATAATCCTCATAGGTCAAATCCGGTATTGATGCCGGGTCTCCGCCGGACTCCACGCCATATGCCGTATCCGGGAATAACGACTGCTGGATGTTACGGTCTAACAACTGCTTCGCCGATGAAAATACGCCCTTCATCTCATTAAATACAACACCATTGTAAATCAGTTCTCCATCCACGCTCTCTAATTCATAGTGCCATCCTTCCTGACGAAAGATTTTTTCTTCTTTATAAATATTCGGATAAAAAACCGCATCCAGATACACATGCATAAGGTTTTGAAAATCCTTGTCATTACAGCTTGCCACCGGGTAAACTGTCTTATCCGGGTAGGTCATCGCATTTAAGAATGTGTTTAAGGAACCCTTTGCAAGTTCAATAAACGGGTCTTTCACCGGAAACTTATCTGAGCCGCACAACACCGTATGCTCCACAATATGAGCAACTCCGGTCGAATCCTTTGGCGGTGTCCGAAAACCTATGTTAAACACTTTATTCTCATCATCATTTTCCAAAACTGCCACTCTGGCACCGCTCTTTTTATGGCGGAGCAAATATCCTGTACTGTTTAAATCCAATATTTTGCTTTCTTCAATTAATTCGTATGCGCTGCAATTTGAAACATTCATCGCGACTCTCCAATCTATTCTTTTCTTCTTATTTTCTATCTTTTTTCAGATATTTATACAGTATCACATTTGGTTGTAGAATGTCAAAAATTCATTTTTGTATTTTCCAGTAAAAAATAAGACGGGAAGTTCCCATTCGGAACCGCTCCCGCTCAAGTGAACACACGTAACGGTGCCTGAGGACAAAATACGCCCTCTAGGCACCGACGGTGTCCAACGTTCCTCATGAGAATCTTCCCGTCTTATTTTTCCTGCTGAAAATCACAAAAAATTCTCATCTAAGCTGCTTCTGCTCGTTCGCAGCAGAAGTAACAGAAGTTTACTCTCCGGTCTACGGGTTTACGGGTTCTACGACAACTCTTTTCCATTGATTTACCTAAAAGAGTTGCCTTTTGAACCCATTTTCAGGTCTTCAACCTGCTAAACACCGCCAAATCACGCTGCAAATGCAACTCTTTACTCTTATCTTCTTCTTTTTGGTTGTTTTCTCTCAAAATCCATGCAACTCTTTTTGCCTTTTTTGACACTTTCGGTTGCCTAAGCTTCTTGCTGGTACTTGCAAACCAACGAAACAGTAATCCCCCCAATAAGTCAATATTTTGTAGTGTTTTGTACCACGGATTACGCTGCTAATCCTTTAGAGGCTCGGTAAATTTAAGAGAAAAGCTTTGTGGCGAGTGGGTTTTGAGTACGTCGGTATGTGGCACTGGTAGTTTCAGTGCCCATACCGCTACGCACTCAACAAACGGGAGTGCCCACGAGACGCAAAGCTTTTCTCTTAAATTTACCGAGCCCTTAAAAAACAGCCAAATCCGCAACATAAAACACTACAAAATTACTCTTTGACTTTTGTTTCCTAATGTGCTATTGTTAGAGAGTGTTAAATTATATTTTTAGGAGGCAAAACACATGAAAGGTACAGTTAAATGGTTTAATGCCAAAAAAGGTTTCGGATTTATCTCCGATGAAGAAGGAAATGACGTATTCGTACACTTTTCTGCTCTGCAGATGGACGGATTCAAAGTTCTCGATGAAGGCGACGAAGTAGAATTCGAAGTTATCGATGGCGAGAAAGGTCCTCAGGCAGCAAACGTAACAAAGTTATAATCGATTGTTAATGAAATAATTTTTGAATAAAAGTTATATAAGTTAAAAGGGTTGTAACAAAAGGTGCTTCATTCGTGGAGCACCTTGCTTTTTTATATAGATTCATGTAAAATGAGTCTTAGGTCAAAATGACATTCGTACTTATATGAAAAAGATATTTACAAAATGGAGGATTAATGTAATGGGAAACTATTTTCAAAAAGAAATTGAATGCGCATCCGCAGACCAGATTCGCGCATGGCAGAGTGAGCGTTTGGTAAAGCAGGTAAAAAACATCTATGACAACGTTCCTTACTACCGCACACGCATGCAGAACAAAGGTCTTGAACCAGGCGATATTAAATCGATTGATGATTTACATAAACTTCCTTTTATTACAAAGGATGACTTAAGAGATGCTTATCCATATGGACTTTTGGCACGTCCTTTAAAAGATTGTGTCCGCATCCAGTCAACGAGTGGAACGACCGGACGCCGCGTTGTAGCTTTCTATACCCAGCACGACCTTGATTTGTGGGAAGACTGCTGTGCCCGCGCAATTGTCGCTGCCGGCGGTACAAAAGAAGATGTAGTTCATGTCAGCTATGGTTACGGCTTATTTACCGGTGGACCGGGATTAAATGGCGGTTCTCATAAATTAGGAAGTTTGACACTTCCGATGTCTTCCGGTAATACAGACCGCCAGATTCAGTTTATGACGGATTTAGGTTCGACTATTTTATGCTGTACACCATCCTATGCAGCCTATTTGGCAGAGACCATCGAGGAGCGTGGTGTAAAAGACCAGATTAAACTGAAAGCCGGCATCTTTGGTGCAGAGGCATGGACAGAAGAAATGCGTCACGATATCGAACAGTCACTTGGCATCAAAGCTTATGACATTTATGGTCTGACCGAAATTTCCGGACCGGGTGTTGCTTTTGAGTGCGAAGCACAGAGCGGCATGCATATTAATGAAGACCACTTTATTGCCGAAGTTATCAATCCGGAGACCGGTGAAGTTCTTCCGGACGGTGAAAAGGGTGAATTAGTATTTTCGAGTATTACAAAAGAAGCATTCCCACTTCTTCGCTACCGTACACGTGATATCTGTGTATTAAGCCGTGAGAAATGTTCCTGCGGACGTACTCATGTAAAAATGACAAAACCAATGGGACGAAGTGATGATATGCTGATTGTAAAAGGTGTCAATGTATTCCCTTCGCAGATTGAAACCGTATTAATCAATCAGGGATTCCCGGCAAATTATCAGATTATCGTTACACGTGCTAAAAACAGTGATAATATTGAAGTTCAGGTAGAAATGACTCCGGTCATGGCAGCTGACGCTTCCTTCAACCGCGATTTGGCTCGCAAAAAATTAGTATCCGGTCTGAAAGCCATGCTTGGTATTTTAGCTGAAGTTACTTTAGTAGAGCCGAAAACCATCGCACGCAGCGAAGGAAAAGCAGTCCGCGTTATTGATAAGAGAAACTTATATCAGGGCTAATTTATTTTTCCAATCATTTGTTCATAAAGTGTCAGGCCATAACTTGTGTCGCCTGGCACTTTTTCATACATTTGAAAACGAATTTCATTTTCTTCCGTTCTGCCCGCCGACAAAAACAATACATTCTCAGGGTGTTCCCCATACAATTCTTTTGCAAATTTCGTAATATGAGTCACCATCCATACCGTTACCGCCTCCGACAGACAAGTATGCATTAAATCCATTGCAATCTGGTAAGCCGTCACTTCTGTTGTAGTCGCAAACGATTCATTCAAAAGAATCAGCGTATTTTTCTTTGCCCCACGTAAAATCTGCTCCATACGCTTTAGCTCTTCTTCAAATTTACCCATGTTCATCGTTGCATCTTCGCGTCTGGTAAAATGCGTGAAAATATCTTCATACGCATGAAGCGGATATTTCTTTGCCGGCACGTACATTCCTGCCTGACAAAGTACCTGCGCAATACCAAGACTGCGCAAAAAGGTTGATTTTCCGCCTTGGTTAGCTCCCGTCACGATAAGGGCACGTTGTTCTTTCAGGCTCACAGTATTTGGAATTGGCTGCTCCATACTCTGCAAAGCAAGTGCCAATTCATATAATTTTTCAGCCTCTTCTTCACAGGCTTTTGGCATACAAAAATAAAAACCAACCGATAAACCGCGCTCATACATTCTCGCACAGCCCGCCAAAAAGATAATCTGCCTCGACAGCGTCTGTAAAATCTCCTCCCACTGCTGCAAAAACGGCGAACACTGCTCCAATAATTCAAGGACAACCCGGTTGGCAAACTGAACACCGCTCTGATAAACTTCCTCACTGGCAATTACACGCCCCTTCTTTCCTGAGAAAATACCGCTTCCTGCCCGCTTTGCCTTGTCCGCTACGGAAACAACTTCCACGTTTTCCAAGGAAAATCCTTCCCCAATTGCTCCCTCCAGCACAATTTCTCCGTTTCCTTTAAAAGCATCCAGATTCTGCACCAGCGCAAGCTGCTCTTCTAATCTTTCGGCCGGCTCGACCTCACAAAAACTATCATAAAAATGGTTAAATGCAGTCTCCTTGAAAATCTCCGGATTTTTCGCTCCCATTTGCGAAATCTCAGAAAGCCCCTGCACCAATTCCCGAATCGTTTCTACATGCACACCAATCATCGTCTGTTCCATCAAATGTTTACCGCGGCTGTCTAAAATCGCATGCAGTCCACGGGTCAGATTTTCCGAAAGCGAAACAATCCGGTCCCGCAGCTGATATGTTACCGATGCCTTTTCACAGGCGGCCATAACAACCTGCTGCCTTTTTTCAATCTCACTTTCCGTCGTAAGAGGATGCTGAAGAACTTGCAAAATAGCGGGAATATCACCTACTTTGTCACCTGCCATATTTCTGGCAATCCAATGCAGATTTAAGTCCTTTTCCAAGTCCTGCTTTCTCCGATACGAAAAATTTGCCTCTTCAAAAAATTCAATCTTCATGTCCTATCACCGCCTTCATCTGATTTTCGGTCATATTGTATTTGGTAATCAGCGAGTCCTCATATTCTGCCTCACTCGCCGGTTTTCTTGTTATTTTGAAAGAACGCGTATGATGGTCATCTGCCAGTTCCGCAACCAGACTCACTAACCCATCTCTCTCTTTTGCAAGCGACTGGATATGCGTCACATAAATACCATAGCAGTCATGCGACATGAAATAATCAAGCACTTTCTGCCCCATAATACCGGCATCCCACGTCGCCGCTGTCGTAAATAGCTCATTCAAAATCACAAAACTTCCACTCCATTTTTCCTGCATCATCGGTTTTAAGCGGGTTAATTCCTCCACTAATTTTCCTTTTCCGGACATCTCCGATTCATCATTTGAAAAATGCGATAAAATCGTTGTGTAATTTGGCACACCAGCCTGTTCACATGGAACTAAAAGCCCCATTTTCGCAAAATACAGAATTTGTCCAATCATGCGCGCATAGGTTGTCTTACCGCCTCCATTGGCTCCCGTAATCACAAAGAACCGCTCATCGTTTTGCAGATTACAGTCGTTTGCAATCACTTCCTTTTCACTGCGAAGAGCTAAGGCAAGATCATATCCCTGCTTCACTTCCAGCTTATCCGTTTCCTCCGGCATGCAAAATGAATAACCTCTTCCTTTCATATCCCGCACAAGCAGGAAAAAACCAAGATAATACTGCACATCTTCCGCTAACTGCACAAGTTTTTCATCCATCTGAATCTGTAACAGTGTTTCTAACATACCATCCCAGTTTTGTCTCTTAATCTGCCGCTCCGCCAGATTTTTCTCAAGCAGTGTAAGCTCTGTCTCCTTGTTTACATTCACTGCCTGCCCCGGCTTTTTGTCGACAGCAAAAGCCTTTGCCATTCTCTCTGCAAAAAATTCGCCCTCTGATTTTTCTTCCCACACAACCTTATTTTTTTGAAGGGAAAATATCATTTTCGTTTCTTCCATCGACTGATGCAGATTTTGTGCCAATTCTTTGCCCTTTTCAAACGCTTCGCTTTTTGTCACCTCGCAAAGATACGAAACAAGTTCTTCCATTGCATCCGAATAAGACGACTGCCTTTTTAAGTCATCCAATAATTGTTCAACTGCTTGTATGTAAATACGAAGGGAATCTAAATGCCATTTCTGCTTTTGATAAATCAGATTACTGTAAATGCTTTTTTTCTCATAAGAAACTGCCCTCGCCACCTGCTTTGCATACCTGTCAAACGCCTTGAAAACTGCCTCACTTTGCATATCTGAGGTGATTTTTCTCCGATACTTTGTTGTCTCGGATTCTTTCGGAATATTCTCATACAATTTTTGTAAATCATATCCCTTAACCAAATTGTTCATGTAAGAAATGCACACATTCAAATTAAAATCCGTAAAAATACTGATTTTTTCCGAATCCTCACATTTCTCTTTACCCAATATACTATAAAACAAATGCTACCTCCTTTATTTAGACCGAAAGGCACTTAATCCAACAAGTGCCTTTCGATTTGTTCACTAGAAACGGAAATCTCTTTTTCCTTCATGAATGTTTTCGATATACTCTTTTGCCTTCTCTTTCACTACCGGATTTGTAATAATTTCCAGCTGCTCCTGAATCACTTTTTCCCCTTTTTCTTTCGTGTCCGCAGAAGCATAGTCCTCTAAATACTCCTTGAGTGTCATCAGTGCATTTGGCTGACAACAGTTTACAATCTGCCCCGATTTCAACAATTTCATAAACCGGTCTCCGGTTCGTCCTTCCCGGTAACAAGCCGTGCAGAAACTCGGAATATATCCAAGTCCAAGCAGCCAGTTCACAACCTCATCCAGACTTCTTCTATCAGACACATCAAACTGAGCGGAATTTTCTTCTTCCGGCTCTTCCTCAACGTAGCCGCCTACACTTGTGCGAGAACCACCGCTAATCTGGCTGATTCCAAGGTCTAGTACCTTTTCTCTCGTTGCCTTCGATTCACGAGTTGAAACAATCATTCCGGTATATGGCACCGCAATGCGGATAACCGATACAATTTTCTCAAAGATTTCATCCGGAATGGCATTTAATTCTTCCGGATCAATGTCATCTGCCGGGCAGACACGAGGCACACTGATGGTATGCGGTCCAACACCAAACTTAGCCTCCAAATGCTCTGCGTGCATAATAATACCAACCAATTCATATCGGTATTTATCCAGACCGAACAAAACACCGCAGCCTACATCATCAATCCCAGCTTCCATGGCACGGTCCATCGCCTCTGTATGGTACGCATAATCACTTTTTGGTCCTGCCGGATGCAGTTCTTTGTAAGCCTCTTTATTATAAGTCTCCTGGAACAAAATATAAGTTCCAATCCCTGCATCTTTGAGTTTCTTATAATTTTCAACAGAAGTCGCTGCAATATTTACATTGACACGACGAATCGCTCCATTTTTGTGCTTAATACTGTATATCGTACGAATACTCTCCAAAATGTACTCAAGCGGATTATTCTCCGGGTCTTCACCCGCTTCTATCGCCAGACGCTTATGCCCCATATCCTGCAGCGCAATTACTTCCTGCTTAATTTCTTCCTGCGACAGTTTTTTTCTTGCAATATGTTTATTTTTTACATGATACGGACAGTACACACAACTGTTAATACAGTAATTGGATAAATAAAGTGGCGCAAACATTACAATTCGCTTGCCATAAAACCGCTCTTTAATCTCTTTTGCAAGTTTTTCAATTTCCTTATTTTCCTCTTCCAACTCACATTCCAAAAGAACCGCCGCCTCTTTATGACTGATTCCTTTCATCTCACGTGCTTTCTGCAAAATCGCATCAATTACCTGTTTATTTGCCTTATTTTCTCTGGCATATGCCAGTGATTCTAAAATTTCTGCATCGTTAATAAATTCATCTGCGATACTCGATTTTGGATCATATTTGTACATAATAATTTCCCCCGATAGTATCAAAATTGGCTGCTTGCGCAACTGTATTAAGGATAGCACAAATGAGATTTTTTTTCAATGTTTTCCCTTGCTTTGTTTTGTCAGAGAATCGTTCCAAACCAATAGATTACACCAAGCACCCAGCTGCAAAACACGCCATACAAAATAACCGGTCCGGCAATCGTGAAAATTTTACATCCAACGCCAAATACCCATCCTTCTTCCTTAAATTCAATCGCCGGTGCGGCTACTGAATTGGCAAATCCGGTAATCGGTACAATCGTCCCTGCACCTGCAAAATTGGCGAGCTTCTGATATAAATTCAAACCGGTAAACAGCACACTGAGAAAAATCAGCGATAATGTCGTATATAATCCCGCTGTTTCTTTTTCCATCCCCAAACTCATATAAGCATTCGAAAGAGCCTGTCCTACGACACAAATCAATCCTCCAATTGCATATGCTTTCAGTAAATTGATGCACCAGCTCTTTTTCGGCGTGTGATTTTTTACATAAGCATTATACTTTTCATCCTTCTTTTTCTGTTCCTTTTCTTGTAAAACCTCTTGAATGTCGATATTATCCTGATTCATTTTCTGCTCCTTTAGCCTTGATAAAAATATTGAAATAAAGTTCCTGTTATTTTCCCAATTGCAATTGCAAGCGGAATAAGATAAAACGCTTCTTTAATTTGCAGACGGTTCACTAAAATTGGAATTACACGCAGCATTTCTGCCAATGCCATTACCAAACAGCCGACATATACACCTGAAAAAAGCCCATAAACCGCCAAAAAAATCGAAGTCAGCGGAATCGGAATTTCAAATACAATCCAGATATTTCCCAATGCACCGCCCGCTATAATCATCGTTTCATACCACACCACATGATTTGCCGTTTTCGTCCTTGCCGCTAGTCTCGGTATAATGCCAAGCATCGTAATAAATGCAAATATTCCCGATGCGACAGCAAAACCGCTTGCCAAACCAATCAGAATGAGAACGCTATACTGAATCACTGTCAATCGTTTTTCCCTCCCTTGATGCTGCCGCAATCAGTGTTTTGTTTACCTGCTCCTCATATGTGTGCATTTCAACCTGAATCGGTGTCGGGTCATCTTTTATTTTTCTCCTTCGGAAATGATTATAAAAAACGAGAATTCCCACAGGCAAACCAATCGCATAACAAATCTCAATGATGGAACCGCCTTGTTTTTCCTGCCCCAACACCAGACGGTATACTTTATCAAAGACATCCGCAACACTGACATCCTCGTTAAATGTCATAATCGTAAATGCTGCCCCCATAAAAACGATAAAAGAAACAAAAATAGTCCGTACATATTCCCACTTTTTCTGTTTCTCCTTTTCATCCGGCTTTTCATAATCAATAACAAAATCACGTTCACCCAAATTTTCAATTTTTAAATTCGGATATTTCTGGTGAATCACCTCATATACTTTGGCAATCGTGAACATCGTTTTTTGCGGACTATGAGCGGGCAGCGTATAAAATACCATCTGATTTAATTCCTGTACAAGTTTTTTATTTGTACAATGCAAAGTTGCCAAATCATGAAATGTAATCTGACGCTTTGCAACCGGGATATTCTGCTCGATTTTTACATATAGTATCTCTTCCATTCTTTATACTCCTTCACCAATGTTCCCTTTCCCTGTACCGGTGTTTTCTCATCGTGGTTTCCCGAGCGGTAAATCCATACCGCTAATGCCGCAAATACAAGAATGACAATGGTACAAATACCTGCTTTCTTCATACAAACACTTCCTTTCGGTATTACCATTGCCATTTTTTATATTTTTATTCATGACTGCGACATACAAAATGTTTCCTCATCGAGCCAATAATTTTCTTTTCCAAACGACTGACCTGTACCTGACTCATATCCAAAAGTTTTGCGGTCTGTGTTTGTGTTTTATCTTCAAAATACCGTAATTCAATCAATTTTCTCTCTTTCTCTCCAAGTTCACCCAAAAGCTGCTCTAACAGGATTTGATTAACAATAAGCTCCGATTCATTTTTTTTCGATGGAATTTTGTCCATAAGAAGAATTTCGCTTCCTTCTTTTTGAAATACCGTTTTATGCAGAGACTCCACTTCGCTGCCGGCTTCAAGTGCCATTACAATATCTTCTCTTGCCAATTCTGTTGCTGCGCTTAGTTCCTCTAACGTCGCATCACGCCCCAATTGAATGGCTAACATTTCAGCTGCGCGCTTAATCCGTATTCCATTTTCCTTTAATGTCCGGCTGACTTTGACCATTCCATCATCACGTAAAAACCGCTTGATTTCACCACTAATTACCGGCACTGCATAAGTGGAAAATTTCACTTCAAAATTTACATTGAAATTATCGACTGCTTTAATCAAACCAATTGCACCAATCTGGCTCAAATCTTCGGCATCATATCCTCTTCCCGCAAATCGCTTCACGATACTGTATACCAACGGCATATTCGCCTTAATCACTTGTTCTCTTGCCAATTTATCCCCTGCTCGTGAACGTTTAATCAGTTCTATGGTTTCCATTGGCAGACTCCCTTATGACAAAATAAATGAACTATAAATTTTTTTCTTCATACGAATCGTTGTTCCCTGCCCCACCTGTGACTCCACATGCAGTTCATCCATGAAAGCTTCCATGAAAGCAAAGCCCATTCCGGAACGTTCCATTTCCGGTCTGGTCGTAAACAACGGTTCCATGGCACGATTTACGTCACCGATTCCAACACCTTGGTCCGCCACTTCAATCCATATGGTATTTTCTTCAATCCAGCTATGTATCTTAACCTTCCCCGGGTTGCCATCATATCCATGAATGATGGCATTTGTAACCGCCTCGGAAACTGCTGTCTTGACATCACCAAGTTCTTCTAAAGTCGGGTCAAGCCTTGCTAAAAATGCGGCAACAACCGTCCGCGCCAAACTTTCATTTTCCGAATTACTGTCAAATTCAAACATAATCTCCGATTTTTCCATTATAAAACTTCCGTCCTTTCCTGATATTTGGGAATAATCCGATAAAGCCCCGACATTCTAAAAATGCGGTCAACATTATCTCCAATTCCGGTCACAAAAGTTCTTCCTCCTAAAAAATTCATTTTACGGTGTCTTCCCATTACCATGCCAATTCCTGAGCTGTCCATAAAGGTTATGCCCGAAAAGTCAAATATTAATGTTCTGACATTTCCCTTCTCTATTTGTAAATCCACTACTTTACTGATTTGTCCTGCCGTATGATGATCTAATTCCTCGCAAATGTGTAACACAAGCTGAGAGCCCGTTCGCTCCATTGAAAATTGCTCCATTTTTTTCTTTCCTTCCTTTTTTAGTCATTCGAAAAAGACCCATAGAAATTTTCTTCTATAGGTCTTCTCATTCGTTCTTTTATTCTTATTGTCCTTGTGTATCTTGCTGCTCCATCTGCTGCAAATAGTTGTTTGCTTTATTCGCAATTGCGCTGTTTGGGTCTATCTTAATTGCTTTTCGATACCATTTCTTTGCTTTTTTGTTATCCTGTTTTTTCTGATAACAATAACCAATCTGGTACATCGCATCCTGATGTTTCGGCTTCAGTTTCAGCACATTGCGGTAAATTGCAATCGCTCCATCATAAGACGTATACGCCGTACGCTTTCCTTCATTTAAAAGGGCTTGAATCTGTGCATCCGTCACGGTATGAATGGTTGTGTAAATTTCTTTTGCTTCACTGCTTCCAAAATCGGATTTTTTACAGTCTGCCACGGCAATTGCTGCCTGAATCTTATCATCCGCAAGATAAGCCTTGACTCCTGTCAATAACTTTTCATAACTTGCCGTTTGTTTCTGTGCAGACGAATCCGCATCCTTTATCTGTTTTTGCAGTTTATCAACCTGTTCCTGCAATAGTTCTTTCTCTTTCTTCAGTCCGGAAATCTGGGAAGATTGCACGGCTAACTGATCATTTGTATCTGAAATATGTGAGCCTTCTCCACTTCCACTGTTTTTCATCGTCGGCCAAAGCAGAACAAACGCTACGGCAAGTCCGACAATGGCACCAATAATCACATAGATAACCGGCATTAACGACCGCTTTTCTTCCTTGTAAGTACCCACCGGGGTTACATTCGAAAGAGGGTCTTTCTTTGACGGCTTTTTCACTAACTCTTTCTCTGAGGAAGCAGCCAAATCACCAACTTCCTGCATATAACGCAGTGTTGTCGTATTATTAAAGTCAATTCGTCTGGCGCGGTTTAAGCATTTTGCTGCTTTATGATAGTCTTTGTCATGAATATACAATAACGCAAGCAGCTGCTGTGCACGCACAAAATGCGGATTCAGACTCACTACTTTTTTTAATTGGATAATTGCCAAATCATCATTTCCTGCCTGTGCAGCCGCCAATGCAGAATTGTACTTTTTAATCGTTTGATTTGTCGCATCCAGTGCCGTCTGATTCTTCTGAATCGTATTAATATAGTAATCCGCTGCATTGTCATCGGCCTGCAGGTATTTACTCAATACCCACTCGCTCAAAGCTGCTACGGTCTCACCCATCTCATAATAAATCAACCCAAGGAGATTTCTTGCGTTGGTATTTTTCTTATTAAACTCTAAACTTTTTTTTAAGACAACAATCGCACCTGATAAGTCACGCACTTTCGCCTTTTCCAATCCCAAATTATAATAAGTATTGGATACTCTGCGAATATAATGAATCACCGAAAGATTCTGACCGCAAAATGTGCAGAGTGTCGCTGTGTCGCTCACATTAGCGTCGCATCTTGGACATCTCATCTTTGATAACCCCTTCCTGTTTTTCATCACAATGTTCCTTTGGCATCCTGTATCAACTCTTTTACAATATCTGTCACATCTGCTAAATTATTATGATAAACAACATCTTCGACTTTCTCGATGTCCATGCTCGGCTGAAATTTTTCAAGTTCTTCCTCAAAATTAAGCATTCTCGTACCTCCTATTTGCTCTTTCACTGTCATGTATTCCCTTTGGTATTCATAATACCTATTTTGAGTGAAAAAAGCAAGTAGGAAATACGAGAATCCTTCGACAAAACATAAGTTTCTTTCACAAATTACGTCACGCTTTTGTAAAATGCGCCAAACGCTCCTTAACCTGTTCCATCATTCCCTTATATTTCTCTAATTTTTCTCTTTCCTCAGCAATCTTTTTCTCCGGTGCTTTATTTACGAAATTCGGATTACCAAGCATACCTTCACAGCGTTTGATTTCGCCGGTAAGTTTCTTTTCTTCTTTCTTCAGACGCTCAATTTCTTTGTCAATGTCAACCAGTTCTGCAAACGGAATGTAGATAGTTCCATCCGCAATAACAACAGAAACAGCATCCTCGCCGATATTTTCTTTCGTTGACTGCAGTGTCACATCACTGGCAAGACCAAGCGTTGCAAAAAATACTTTATTTTCCTCAAAGATTTTTAGCACTTCTTCTTTTTCTGAAACAACAATAACCGATGCTTTTTTGCTTGGTGGCACATTCATCTCACCGCGGATGTTTCGGATGCCTTTTACTGCTTCTTTAATCCGCTCAACTTTTGCCTCGTCCTCAGCAAAATTACGGCTCTCTTTGTATTTTGGCCATTCACTTACCATGATGGAAATTTCTTCATCGCCCATAAGCGTGCAATAAATTTCTTCTGTGATAAATGGCATATAAGGATGCAGTAATTTCAGTGCATCAATCAAAACGGTTTTCAATGTGTACAAAGCGGCTGCTTTTGTTTCATCCGCATCATTGTACAAACGTGGTTTTACCATTTCAATATACCAGTCACAGAATTCTTCCCAAATGAAATCATAAATCTTCTGAACGGCAATTCCCAAGTCAAAGGAGTCCATCAATACAGTAACATCCTTGGCAAGTGTATTCACCTTGGAAAGAATCCACTTATCTGCCTGAGTCAGCTCATCTGCGGTTACATTTTCATAATCCACATCTTCATTCTGGTCAAAATTCATCATAATGAAACGGGAAGCATTCCATACTTTATTGGCAAAATTACGGCTCGCCTCAACACGCTCCCAATAAAAACGCATATCATTTCCCGGTGCATTTCCGGTTACCAGTGTCAGACGCAGCGCATCGGCACCATATTTATCAATCACTTCAAGTGGGTCAATTCCGTTGCCAAGTGATTTACTCATTTTTCTACCCTGGGAATCGCGCACAAGTCCATGAATCAGCACCGTATCAAACGGAACTTGCCCTGTATGCTCAAGTCCGCTGAACATCATTCGCATAACCCAGAACGGAATAATATCATAACCGGTTACCAATGTGTTCGTCGGATAGAAATAATCCATCTCCTCGGTTTTATCCGGCCATCCAAGTGTTGAGAATGGCCAAAGGGCTGAACTAAACCAAGTATCCAGTGTATCCGGATCCTGACGCATCGGCTTGCCACATTTCGGGCATACAGCACTATTTTCTTTGGTTACTACCAATTCACCGCAGTCATCACAGTAAAATGCCGGAATCTGATGTCCCCACCAGAGCTGACGGGAAATACACCAGTCGCGGATATTCTCAAGCCAGTGGAAATACGTTTTATTAAAATGCTCCGGAACAAATTTTGTTTTTCCATCTTTTACCGCATCAATCGCCGGACCGGCAAGCGGTTTCATTTTTACAAACCACTGTTTGGATACACGCGGCTCTACTGTTGTTCCACAACGGTAACAAGTTCCTACGTTATGATCGTGGTCCTCAATTTTTACAAGAGCGCCCTCTTTTTCCAAATCTTCTACGATAGCTTCTCTTGCTTCATATCGATCCATGCCTGCATACTTCTCATATTCATCCACGATTTTAGCATCGTCTGTCATCACATTAATAATCGGCAGGTCATGGCGCAGTCCAACCTCAAAGTCATTCGGGTCATGTGCCGGCGTGATTTTTACGACACCGGTACCAAATTCCATATCTACATAATCATCCGCAATCAACGGAATTTCACGGTGTACCAGAGGCAGAATCAGTTTTTTGCCAACCAAATCTTTATATCGCTCATCATTCGGATTCACGGCTACTGCTGTATCACCAAGAAGTGTCTCCGGACGTGTTGTAGCCAGATTAATATAACCGCTTCCATCCGCAAACGCATAACGCAGATGCCAAAAATGTCCTTTCTGGTCTTCATACTCTACTTCCGCATCGGAAATCGAAGTCAAGCAGTGTGGACACCAGTTGATGATTCGCTCCCCACGGTAAATCAAACCTTTATTATAAAGATTTACAAAAACTTCCTTGACTGCTTTATTACAACCCTCATCCATCGTAAAACGCTCTCTGTCCCAATCACAGGAAGAGCCCATTTTCTTAAGCTGCGATACAATTCGTCCGCCAAATTTATCTTTCCATGCCCATGCACGTTCCAAAAACTTTTCCCTGCCAATATCGTCTTTTGTGAGTCCTTCTTCTTTCATTGCCTCAACAATTTTGGCTTCGGTTGCAATTGATGCGTGGTCTGTTCCCGGCATCCACAAAGTTTCATATCCCTGCATACGTTTGGAACGAATAATGATATCCTGCAGCGTATTATCAAGTGCATGTCCCATGTGAAGCTGACCGGTAATATTCGGTGGTGGAATCACAATCGTATAAGGTTTTTTGTTTGCATTTACTTCTGCATGAAAATATTTTTTGTTTACCCATTTTGCATATAACCGGTCTTCGATATCCGCCGGATTATATGTCTTTTCCAGTTCCTTTTTCATTCTGTTTCATAACCTCCATTCATCAAACTAGATGCCAGGGGCATCTGCCAACCAACATCAAAAAAGACCTGCCGTTTTCGACAAGTCATCAAAATCCTCATTGTCCACGGCATCATAAAGGACGACTTAACAGCCGTGGTACCACCTTTTTTCAAACACAGCATAATCACTATGTTCCTCATTTTGTCTATAACGGGACAAACCGTCAATTCTTACTGGCCATATCTGCCACATTCAGAACCGCTGTTTCAGAGCTACCTTCCACAAGTTTTTTCCGGGGAAATCTTACAGCCAATGAATTTCCTTCTCTGTCAGTGCCACTTGTGTACTCCTCTCTTGCACTACATTTCTTTCAATATCATACGAGAATTTTGATAAAAAGTCAAGGTTTGTTGGTGATTTGTCACAAGTCCATCACTCCACATTCTTTTTTTTAACATATCTACCATAAGTATTCTCCTCTCTCACAAGCATTGGTTCCTCAGTCGCTATCTCACGGATATATTCTACCGGCTTGTCTGTGCACTCGCTGATAAATTCCAATGGCTGTCCCATGGACAACATCTTTTTGATAATGCTATTCTGTGTTCTTTTTTCTCCTTGTTCTATTCCTTCTTCCCTTCCTTCCTCTAAGCCTTCTTTCTTTCCTTCTTCAAAAAACTCATGCGAACTATAGTATTTCATAATCTCATCGTCTCCTTCCCTGCACTCTTTCACACTTTTTATAATGTGTCTAAAACATGCATCTTCATTTTCTTCCGTTGTTTCTTTTATATAGTGTAGCAAATGGTCTAATTCACTGCCATCACCCAATGGAATTTCCAAATTGATATACAACTCATGCACTCCGTTTTCCACCGGATACTGCAAATTGGTAATATCATACTGTGGTGTTTCCACAAAAGGCAGGAACATTTATATACAATCCTGCCCTATTCTTTTTTTTCCGGAATAAAGCAAGAGTCTTTTATAAAATAATCATAGAATCTGGATACTAAGTCTGAACCATTGCTTTTCTAGATATTTATATTATATATTATTGCATGTGTCATGTCAAGCATCGTTTCGTGCCACAAAAAGTCGCGAAACGACTTCTTTACAGTAGCATTTTATGTTATAATAATTTAGTAAAAATACTTCACAAAGAAAAGAGGAATAAACATGGCTTGGTATGACGAATCAGTATTTTATCATATTTACCCTTTGGGATTAACGGGCGCACCGGCGCAGAATGATTATGGCGAGGTTGTCCACAGGCTTCCTAAGCTGCTCCCATGGATTGACCATATAAAAGAAATCGGATGCAATGCAATTTACATCGGACCGCTTTTTGAATCCGTAGGACATGGCTATGAAACAACAGATTACCGTGTGCTGGACAGACGTCTCGGCGACAATGACGATTTAAAAGAATTTGTCCGTACGTGTCACGAAAAAGGAGTGCGGGTTATCTTTGATGGTGTTTTCAATCACACAGGAAGAGATTTTTTTGCTTTCAAAGACCTGCAGAAAAACCGTGAGAATTCGCAGTACAAAGACTGGTACTGCAATGTGAATTTTGGTGGAAATAATGAATACAACGATGGATTTTCCTATGATAACTGGGGCGGTTATAATCTGTTAGTAAAACTGAACCAGTGGAATCCACAGGTAAAAGATTATATATACGATGTAATCCGCTTCTGGGTTTCTGAATTTGACATTGATGGCATCCGGCTTGACGCAGCGGATGTTCTTGATTTTGATTTTATGAAGGGAATGCGTCAGGTTGCCAATGAAGTAAAACCGGATTTCTGGCTGATGGGCGAAGTCATTCATGGCGAATATACACGCTGGGTTAATTCGGAAACTTTGCATTCTGTAACCAATTATAACCTGAATAAAGCTCTTTGGTCCGGCTGCAACGAGCATAACTTTTTTGAAATTGCACACACAGTAAAGCGTCTTTATGACATGGGTGGATGCCATTACCAGAACTTGGAATTGTACAGTTTCGCCGACAACCATGATGTTGAGCGAATTGCAAGTAAGATAATAAACAAAGACCATCTCGGCGTAATCTACACTTTGATGTACACACTTCCGGGGATTCCGTCTATTTACTACGGCTCCGAATTTGGTATCGAAGGAAAAAAAGAACAAGGTTCCGATGCTTCACTCCGACCACACTTAGAACTTAGTGACTATGCCGATGCAATGACTGACAATCCGCTGACTTTGCTAATTGCCAAACTCGGTTCTATCCATCAGGTGCAAAAAGCATTGTGCTATGGTGAATACAAAGAACTTCTTCTTACGAACCGCCAATATGCTTTTGCACGCTGTTATGAAAATGAAGACGTGATTACTGCCGTCAATAACGATGAGCAGTCGACAACTCTCCATATTCCGTATCAGGGACCAAAAACACAGTTTAAAGGTGCACTATCCGACAAAGATTATATGGTGCAGAATGGTTCAATTGAAATTACACTGGATGCATGTGGCGGCGATATTCTTATTTAGAAATATTTTTTGGTTCACGGTTGACTAAATAAATTCCTGCACATACAAGCAAAAGTGCAAAAAGCGTATTTACATTCCATAGGCTGTCTTTCAGAAAAATAACTGATAAGAGGCTTCCAAATACCGGAATTAAGAAATTAAAAACTGTCACTCTACCCATCGGATTATATTTTAACAAAACAGTCCATAGGGAAAAGGCTGCTGCCGACAAGAACGCTAAATACAAAAGCAGCAGCCAGCCGGTGGCAGGTACTTCCAAAATCGAAATTCTCCCTCCAAATAAAAAACCCACACCAATCAACAAAACCGCACCCAGAATAAGCTGCCACCCACAAAGAGTAACCGGTCCCATTTTCTTTGCCGCTTCTTTGTTACACAGCGAGCCAAGTGCCGATGACACAGCAGAACAAAGCATAAAACCTTCTCCCAAAAAGGAAAATGAACCACCAATACTTCCTTTCCCGAGATTTACCACAAACACGCCAAGAAGCCCCAAAAGACACCCCGCAATTTTTCTTCCATTAATTGATTCATGATAAAAAATACATGCCGTCACCACACAAAAAAACGCTGTACTCCCGTTCAAAATTGCACCTTTTACTCCTGTCACGTGCGCCATACCAATATAATAAAAAACGTACTGCAAAGCAGTCTGGACAAATGCCACAAGTACAATCTGTCCTTTCGGCCACTGCTTTCTCCGTTCCTTTTTATGTTCCTTTTTCTCCACAAAAAAAGAAACTAAAAGAGTCAAAATACCCGCAATCAAAAATCTCGCTCCGGCAAACATAAGCTGATCTGCGGTGTCCTGACTGGCAATCTGAAACATACGGTATCCGGTTTTTATACCGGGAAATGCACTTCCCCAGAGCAGGGTACACAACACCGCCGTTGCAAACACAATCCATTTTTTTGAAAATAACTTCTGTGCTTTCATAAATACAATATTGTCCTTTCACCTTTTCCTATGCAACAAAATGGCACCCCCTCAGGAAGACAGGATGCCATAAACTATCTCATTCATCAGTATCCGTAAAAAGGATAACCGGTTTGGACAAATGATATTGATAATATTTAATTACGTTACCACTATACATACGCATCGGATTCCAGTTGCACAAATCATAATCCTTGTGATAAGGCAAATGATAATAAAAGGAATCATTCGAGCGACTGGTTTTATCGTAAGTAACCAAACTCTTTGCAAAAATCTCTTGTGGTGTCATTCTCTATCCTCCGGCCTTTCTTTTCTCCATTATATGACGGAACAAAAAATTTGGCAAGGGAAAAGAAGAAGGTTTTTGTTCTATGGCAGTTTCCGTTCTTACTCTCCAATCCCATACTCCTGTAACAATTCTTTTTGGTAGTCTGTATCCATGATTGCTTTTTGTATATCTTCCATTCGGTTATCTGCCAACAAGCAATGATATAATGCGTTGATTTCTTCGATTCCCTGTAAGATTCCTTGTGAAATCCCCTGCGAAATTCCCTTTGCCATTCCACGCGCCTCTCCCTGGACAATCCCTTGCGCAATTCCTTTCTCTATTCCTTTCTCTATTCCTCGTGCTCCTCCTCGTTCCTCATACATATCTAACAATACACACATATTAATTTTTCCTCCTTTTCTTTCTGTTTTCTGGATTAGTTCTTTTGCTTTCCGATATCTCCTGTCGTTTGTCACCGCAGACAACCAGTCTAAAAACGCTTCTGGGTGATCTAATTGAAACTCTGTTGTTTGAAAATATTCATCCAGTTTTCTTCTGTCGTTTCCACAGGATAGGTAACGTACTATGTATTTAAAATCCGATTGATACTGGCGAATTGTTGTTTCCGGCTGACTGGCTAGGTTAATCACACAAACCGAATACGAGGGGATCCATGGCTCCAACTCACATTTCATATCCTCCGGAAATTCCAGCATATCATTCAGACATCTTGGTTTTTCCCATTCTTTCTGACTGTAATTCAAAACCAACGTGATGACTGGGCTTAACTTCTGTGAATCGTTAAGTTCTTTTGTCATCGGATTTGGATAATTTCCGGTTTTACGATTACTTTCTTTTGCTTCCTTTATCTGTTCCATATATTTAGCATGCTGATATCCCATATCTCGCACCGGCATAACATTATTTTTGTCACTCTGGTTTTCCAAACATAAGAAAAAACTTCTGTTGTTCTTCTTACACTTCATTGGCACATCCATCTGTAACTGGCGAAGTTTATCATCCGAGACGGCTTTCGTAATCAACTCACCGGGTTCTCTCGACAACTCTTCTGCTGACACATAACATCTGCCACCAAATAAGTTGACATTCACAATGTCTGAAAATACATCTTTGTACTGTAGTAAATTTTTCTCTGCTAAATCCTTTGCTCCCAAATAATATCCTCCTCTTACTCTCCAATCCCATACTCGCTCAACAATTTCTTCTGGTAGTCTGTATCCATGATTGCTTTTTGTATATCTTCCATTCGGTTATCTGCCAACAAGCAATGATATAGTGCGTTGATTTCTTCGATTCCCTGTAAGATTCCTTGTGAAATTCCCTGCGAAATCCCTTTCTTTATTCCACGTGCTTCTCCTTGAACCATACCTTGTGCAATTCCTTTCTTTATTCCACGTTCTTCATACATATCTAACAATACACACATATCGATTTTTCCTCCTTTTCCTTCTGTTGTCTCAATTAATTCTTTTGCTTTCCGATATCTCCTGTCATTTGTCACCGCAGACAGCCAATCTAAAAACGCTTCCGGATGGTCTAATTGAAACTCCGTTGTTTGGAAATATTCATCCAGTTTTCTTCTGT